>JACCDV010783192.1_pt1 | contig 11859 bp, 14 predicted proteins | sample 7446131 | NCBI WGS metagenome assembly JACCDV01 (sample SAMN15323448, study PRJNA562643) | freshwater metagenome | isolation source: river surface water | place: USA:Blue River Watershed | collected 2017-08-17
GAAGAAAATTTTCCGGAGCTCAAAATTCAGGGTTTAATGTCTATTCCCCCAAGAGTTGATTTTAGTTTAGAACAAGAAGAGAGTCCTAATAAAATGTATAATGAGTTGTATGAAAAAGCAAAGCTTGTGGGAAAGGGAAAGCTTTCTCTTGGTATGTCAGAGGATTTAGAGCAAGCCATCTTAGCAGGATCTGATTGTGTGCGTATTGGAACAGCTCTTTTTGGTATAAGAATATAGTATTCACAGGTAAAGGAGATTTTTTGTGTTACAAAGTTTAATTTCAGGACTCTTAGCTATTATTCCAATGTTTTTTAATTTTCTTCAGATTCTTATTTTATTGTCTGTTGTTATTTCATGGGTGAATGCAGACCCTTATAACCCATACGTTCAGCTAATTCGCAGACTAACAGAACCAATGTACCGGCCTATTCGCAGGTGGACAGACCGTGTAGGTGGTCCGTTTGACTTAGCTCCTCTTGTACTTATTTTTATTCTCGTTTTTCTTCAGAACGTTTTGTATACTTATCTTAAGCATCTTTATTCAAGCTTTTAATTAATATTTTTTTTATGAGGGCTTTCTTTTGAAAAAGTTGGCGCCTTGTGTTCTTTTTCTTTCTTTTTTTCTTTGGTGGAATAGTTTTGCTTTAAAATCTGAGCTAAAGGCTTTGCAGAAGCTGTCCCTTAGTGTTTCTCTGATTCCAAAATCTTTTTTTAAAGTGATAACTTTAGGATTTTCTGATTTTGCAGAAGAAATTTTGTTTTTTAATTTGCTTGAAGATTTAGGCCGAAAAAAAATACCCCTTGAGAAAAAAGCAGAGTTAACTGAAAAAATAACCATTTTTTCTTCTTTGTCTCCTCGAATAGAGTCATTTTATACGCTTTCATGTTTTGTTCTTTTGTTTGACCTTTCTCATGAAGACAGGTGCTTGAAGATTTTAGAAAATGGGAAAAAAACTCTCTCTGCCAGCTGGCGCATTCCTCTCACCGAAGGTTATGTTTATGCTTTTCGTCTAGGTAAACAAAAAGAAGCAGCAAAAGCCTATAAAGAGGCTTCCAAAAGAACAGGGGCCCCTTCTTATTTGTTTAGTTTTTCTGAAAAACTTCGTCTCGGTAAAGTGACTTTTTTAGAAGAGCAAAAAACAAAAGAACTTTTATTCGAAGAGAAAGGGCCTTGAAATGCTCTTAGTGAAAAATTTGACCAAGCATTTTCAGATTGGTTTTGTTCGCAAAAGACATGTTTTTTCTTTAGAGGGGGTAAGTTTTTTTCTAAAAAAAGGAGAGCTCATTCACATGCTTGGTTCAAATGGGTCTGGAAAAAGTACGACTCTTAAGATCATAATGGGCCTTATAAAACAAGATGCAGGTGAGATTTTTTTTGAAGAAAAGCCTCTTACAGAAAAAGAGAGAAGGAATATTGCTTATCTGCCAGAGAAGATTTACCCTTTTTTGTCACTGACCCCAGAGGAGTACCTTAGCTTTTTTTTGTCATACACAAGAGAGTTTTCTGGGAAAAAAAGTTTTGCAAAAGAAATTGAGAGCTCTCTTTCTTGGGTTGAGCTTCAAAAAGAAAGGTGGCAAATTCCTCTCAGGTTTTTATCAAAAGGGTCTAGGAAAAAAGTTTTGTGGGCTGAGGTTTTTTTATCAAAAGCAAAGCTTTATATTTTAGATGAGCCTTTTTGTGATCTAGACGAAAGTTTTCGGTTGAAAACCTTGAGGTGGATTGAAGACAAACTAAAAGAAAAAGAAAGTTCTTTTCTTTTGTGTAATCACTATAAAGAAGATCTCTTTTTAAAGGCCTCTCAGGTCTTGTCTATAGATAACGGGAGGCTTAAGTGAAAAACATAGGTGTTGTCACAAGAGAGTTTTTTTTACTCTTAAAAAGAGACGGTGTTTTTTTTGTTTTTTTTCTTTTTTGTTTTTTTTCTTTATTTTTTTCTAATCTTGCTGTGAGCTCTAGTTTAAATTTTTCAAAAAAGATTTTTTTTGATGTGGGGCTTTTTTGTTATCATTTCTTAGGGTTGTGTATTGCTTTTTTTTGGGGAAATAAAATTTTATCTGATTCTTTTGCTGGTGGGTCTTTGGCTTGTCGTCTTTCCTTAGGGGTTTGTCGTAGAGACTTTTTTTTAGGAGCTTTTTTTGCTCTTTGCATGGTGCTGTTTTTAGTTGCCTTGTTTTATATTATTCTTTGGCAAGGGGTTATGCATTTTCTTGGTTTTTCTTGGCTTGGGGAGGCTCTTTTTCTTTTTTATTCCCAAACACTTTTGTGGTTTGTGCTCGTTGCGATATCTTTTTTTTGGAGCAGTTTTTTATCGTTTAATTTTTCTTTGCTCGGAAGTCTCTTGACTTGGTTTCTTGGGATGACATCAAGAGCCTCTTTTGATGCCTTTCAGGGTGAAGATATCAATATTTTTTCTAGGGGTATTAGTTTCTTTCTTTCTTCTTTTTGGGACCTAAGTGTGTTTAATATTCAGTACTTTGATCTTTCAGACCATAAACTTCTTATCTCTCTTGGTGTAAGGCTTTTTTTGCAAGCTGCCAGTATTGTTTTTGTTTTTTTGTCTCTAGGTGTCTTTTTCTTCGAGAGAAGAGATATTGCTTAAAAATTTTTTTAGATTTTGATAGATAAGGTTGTATGAATTACAAAAAAGAAAAAGAAAAAGCGAGAGAGTTAAGAAAGTCGCGGTGGTGGCAAAATTTAATCAGCTCTTCTGTTAAGTGCCATTACTGCGAAAGGCCTCTCACAAAGGAAGAGGTCACAATGGATCACCTTATTCCCCTTAGTCGAGGAGGAAAATCTACAAGAGGAAATGTCGTACCTTCTTGTAAGCCTTGTAACAACGAGAAGAAAGATCAAACACCAGTTGATCTTCTTTTTCTTAAGCTTTGATTACTACTTTTTTTAGAGTTCACCTTGTTTCTTTGCTTTTTCTAGTTTTTGTTTTAGGAGTCTAATAGCTTTTGTGTGTAGTTGACTCACTCTCGACTCTGAAACGTTTAAAATTTGTCCGATTTCTTTTAGATTTAAATTGTCATAGTAATAGAGGTTTAGAACAAGCTGTTGATTCACAGGGAGTTTTTCGATGGACTCTAAAACAAGTTTTTTTATGTTTTTTTCTTTTATATGGCTAAAAGGGTTATGTTTGTTGCTTGATAAGCTCTCCCAGTTTGTCAGTTGACCGCTTTGTTTTGTAGTGAGGAGCTCATCCACAGAGAGAAGAGTTGTTGTTTTTACGCGGTTTACAAGAGAGTGGTATTCGTCAATCTCTATGCCAAGAGCTTCTGAAATTTCATCAACATTAGCCCCTCTTCCTAGGGTTTGTTCAAGCTTTGCATTAGTTCTATCTATTCTTTTTGCTTGATCTCTCACAGAACGGGGAATCCAGTCTTGTGCTCTTAGATCGTCTAAAATAGCTCCTCGGATGCGAAACTCAGCGTAGGTTTTAAATTTATTGTCTCGTGTGTGGTCATACTTTTCGATTGCGTCTATTAAACCAAGAATTCCAGAGCTAACAAGGTCGTCGAGCTCAATATTTGCAGGAAGTTTTATTGCAATTTTATGAGCAATGAACTTAATCAGAGGGGAATAGTCCTGTATCAATTGGTCCTTGAGCTTATGGGTCATTTTTTTTTCTGGCGACTTGTATTTTTTTACTAAAGGAAACATAGGTTTCTCCCAGAAAATTTTTAAGATAGGCCTTTCTGGGTCTTCAAGATTTGTGCCGCAATGATCTTGGTTGGTGGAGTTAGTTTTTTTTGAGGGAACTCTGGCTAGTTACTTTCTTTTTTTCTTTTTTTTGTGCATTTAAGATAGGAAAAAAGTTCTTCTTATCTAGAAGTCAAAAAGAGGGTGTTTTGGTCAAGGATTTGGCTTATGGCAAATGGGCTTTTAATTCGGATCTTTTCTTGTGAAGTATAAAAAGGTTTCTTGATTTCCTGTTTTGCCTTTAACTAGGCTGTCAACTGTGCCTAAGCAGCAGAACCCTTTTTCTTCAATGCTTTTTCTAACTTTCTCTGTAGCAGCGAGCTGATATTCTTTTTTTATGACGAGTCCTTTTTCTGAAACCATTTCTTTTGGAAGTTCAAATTGAGGTTTTACAAGGAGAAGTAATTTTAAATCTTTTTTCTTGCTGACTTCGATGATGGGCGAAGATAGTTTTGCAAGAGAGTTAAAACTAATATCTGCTACGACAAAATCAATCTCTGGATAAGAGACTGGGTTAAAGTCCTTGATGTGAGTTTGTTCTACAGAGATAACTTTACTGTTGTTTCTAAGTTCCCACACAAGTTGGTTTGTTCCCACATCAAGAGCAATAACAGTTTTTGCTCCGTATCCAAGGACACAGTCAGTGAACCCTCCGGTGGAAGAGCCAATATCAAGAACGACTTTATCAGTGAAGGCCTGTTCTAGGTGGAGTGCTTTGATAGCAGAGTCGAGTTTTTCGCCTGCTCTGCTTACAAAAGTTTTTGTCACTCCTTTTATCCCTATAAAATCATCAGGAGAGAGTGTCTCTGAAGGATTTAGAATTTTTCGATTAGAGGTGTAAACCTTTCCTTCGTAGACGAGGGCAGAAGCTTCCTTTTTTGAAGAACAAAATTTTTTTTCCACAAGGAGTTCGTCAACCCGGAGTTTTTTTTTGTTTTTTTTTGTCGTCATAGGCAATTATTTTTTCAGAGCTATTGCTTTGATATTAAAGGTTTTAAAAACTTCTTTGCTTTTTCCTCAAGTTTTTTTTTCAAGGCTCGATAGGGGTGTATTCGATCTTAAAACAAGCCGTAGCGAGGAGATTATATGCTCAAGCGGGAAATATCAATGCTTTATGTTGGAGATAACTCTGTGATTACCTATTTGCATCAACACAATTACAAGAAGATGGGCATGAAAACCTTTTTTTCTAGTGATTTATCAGAGGCTCTTCGCTTGCTTCGTGAAAAAAAAGTTCATGTGATTGTCGTCAATATCAACAGCTTAGCCATAGATGCTGCTCAGTTTGTTTCCTATGTCAAAGAGAAAAGTACTCAAAAAAACACCCCCGTTGTTGTTACAGGCATACCGAGCTCACCAAAAACAAAAGAGTTTTTTTTAGCAAAGGGAGCAAATCTTTTTATAGAACAACCTCTCCCTTTAGCTGTGTTTGTTGAGGAAATACTAACCCTCTTGGGTGAGCCTATCAGGGCCTCAGAGCGTTTAGAAAGTTCTCATTTTGGGTCTATTTTTTTTTGTGAAAACAAAACCCTCATTGAATGTGAGATGATTAACCTTTCTGAAAATGGACTTCTTTTGCGTAGCCCTCTCGAGTTAGAAAATTCTAAGGGTGAGTTTAAGTTGCGATTTTCTTTTAATAAAAAAAATATTTCTGTGTACGGAGAAATTCTTCCGAGCGAAAAAAAAATGATTTATAGACTAAAATTTATTGAAATTTCTGATGCGGATAAAAAATATATTCAAAATCTTATTAGCTCTGATTTGGATAAAGAGTTAGCAGCAGTTTTTTATGAATAGAAAAAATATTTCTTCTAAGGTGAATTTCCTTGTTAAAAATCTCTCTAAAACAAGGGATAGATATTTTTTTGAGTTTCTACTAGAATTAGTTTCGTAAAAAAAGAAAGCGCTCTTTAACTTCAGTTAAGATACAATTTTACAAAAGGAGCTTGGGCTTTATGGGTTCACGTGTGTTGAAAACAAAAGTGGATGTTGAACACTATTATCAAAACATGTCTAAAAAGGTTTCTAATTGGAAAAAAGAGGGAGGATCCCCTCTTACCCTCACAGAAAAAATTCTCCTAGCACACTTAAGTGAAAAAAATAAATTATGTCCTCCTGGTGCTAGGGGCAAAGCTTTTGTTCTTCTTGAGCCTGATCGTGTGGCTATGCAAGATGCGACAGCACAAATGGCTCTTCTGCAATTTATTCAGTCTGGGAGACCACAAGTAGCTGTTCCAAGTACTGTGCATTGTGATCATTTGATCCTAGCTCATATGAATGAAAAAGAAGACATGAGAGTAGCCAATGTTGAAAACAAAGAAGTATTTGATTTCTTGCGTTCAGCATCTGCTAAATATGGCCTTGGATTTTGGGGCCCGGGTTCAGGGATAATTCATCAGGTCGTTCTTGAGAATTATGCTTTCCCTGGTGGCCTTATGATTGGAACGGATTCGCACACACCAAATGCTGGGGGCCTTGGAATGGCAGCTATTGGAGTAGGTGGTGCAGATGCTGTTGATGTGATGGCAGGCATGAGCTGGGAACTTCTTTTTCCTAAAATTGTTGGTGTAAAGTTGACAGGAAAGCTTGGCCCTTGGTCATCTCCTAAAGATGTGATTTTAAAATTGCTTGAAATTATGACTGTCAAAGGTGGAACGAACAAAATAATTGAGTACTTTGGTGATGGCACAAGAACTCTTAGTTGTACTGGTAAAGCCACAATTACAAACATGGGTGCTGAACTTGGAGCAACGACTTCGATTTTTCCTTATGATAAAACAATGTATTCTTATTTAAAAGCAACAGAACGAGAAGATATAGCAGACCTTGCTAATCAGTATGCAGAAGATCTTGTTGCGGATAAAGAAGTTACTAAGAATCCAAAAGACTATTATGATGAAGTGATTGAAATTAATTTAAGTACTCTTGAACCATATATTGTTGGTCCTCACTCTCCTGATAAAGCAAGGCCTGTGAGTCAGTTACCAGCAGAAGCAAAAAAAGAAGATTATCCGACTAACTTAAGTGCTTGTCTTGTTGGTAGTTGCACAAACTCTTCTTATGAAGATATTTACAAAGCAGCAAGTGTTGCAAAAGAAGCTTTGTCTCATGGGTTAAAATCAAAGGTTCCTTTTTTTATTTCTCCTGGCTCTATGCAAATTTATTCTACGATCAAACGAGATGGCTTATTGCAAACGCTAGAAGACTTTGGTGGAACGCTTTTAGCAAATGCTTGTGGCCCTTGTATTGGTCAATGGAAAAGAGAGGGGTCCTCAGCTCAAGGAAGAAACTCTATTGTGACCTCTTTTAACAGAAATTTTAGAGGAAGAAACGACGCAAACCCAGAAACACTTAGTTTCATTGCAAGCCCTGAAATGGTGGTTGCTTATGCTATCACAGGGGAGTTAAGTTCTGTCCCGTACCAGCTGCAACTTGCTTCAAATCAAACTATAAAAGCACCAGTAGCGCCAGAGCTTCCAGAAAAAGGATTTGTGTTTGATCGTTCTGGTTTTATCCCAGCAAGTCTTGAAGGGGAAAAAACAGAGCTTGTTGTGAGCCCTAAAAGTGAGCGCCTTCAAATTTTAGCTCCATTTAAAAAATGGGGCGATGATGCTTTTGAAAATATGAGGCTGCTTATAAAAGTAAAAGGTAAGTGTACAACAGATCATATTTCGCCTGCTGGCAAATGGCTTCGTTTCAGAGGGCATTTAAATCATATTAGTGACAATATGCTTTGTGGCTCAACGAATGCTTTCTGCAATGAAATTGGAAAGACTCTTCATCAAATTGATAACGATTATAGAGATGTTTCGGCGGTTGCTAGAAGCTATCAGCAAAAAAGTTTTGTCTGGTGTGTTGTTGGCGATGAGAACTATGGGGAAGGCTCTAGCCGCGAACACGCTGCCATGTCTCCTCGTTATCTTGGTGGGGCTCTCATTCTTGTGAAAAGTTTTGCCCGTATTCATGAAACCAACCTTAAGAAACAAGGGATGTTAGCTCTTACCTTTAATAATCCTTCAGACTACGATTTGATTACAGAGACAACAAAAATTTCTGTGAAGAATATTAATGCGTTTGCAGAGGGTGTCCCTCTTCATTTGACTCTTCTCTCAGAGAATGGGGCTGCGCGAGAGATCCTAGCAAACCATAGTTATAACAAGGAGCAAATTGCTTGGTTTAAAGCAGGGTCTGCTCTTAACCTAATTAAATAATTCCTTTTCTCTTGACAAAAAAAGTGGTTTCATTTACAACTTAGCCTCACTTCAAATGACGCGGGGTGGAGAAGTTTGGTATCTCGTCGGGCTCATAACCCGAAGACCACAGGTTCAAATCCTGTCCCCGCTACCAAGTGTTTTAAAAAATATATCAAAAGCCTCCTGGAAACAGGGGGCTTTTTTAGTATAGGCTGTTGTCATGTTTGGAAGGGTAGCTCTTTGTTGAGCTCTTGTCATCTTGATCGTCTTCTCTGTCATCTTGAGCGTAGCGAAAGATCTCCTAACTCCATGGCTTGGGAGATTCTTCAGCCCTAAAGGCCTTCAGAACGACAAAGGCTTTTCGGTCGAAATATCTCATTTAAGAGGGTTTAGAAGATTTCTGATAAAAGAAGTTTAACCGAGAAGTCATTTTTTTGTAAACATTATGAGAAAGGTTCTTGCTGGAGACAGGTGACATGGGTGACAGCTTTATTATATATATCCCATCTAAGCCTTTAGGGAGAAGAGATTTGGATGTTTATTGAAAAGCATAGATTTAAAGTTTATTCCCAACACAAAGTTTTTTAAAAAAATATCAAAAAGTTTCATGTTTTTAGTAGGCTTTTGCTCTAGAGGAAGTAAAAATGATTAGACACATTGTTTTATTAACCTTTAAAGACTCTATATCTCCTAAAGAAAGTTTGAATCTTATTAAAGAGCTAGGAAAGCTCCAAGAAATTATTCCAGAGATTGCTTCTTTTTCTTGTGGGGTTAATAATAGTCTAGAGGGTTTGAGCAGAGGATATCAATACGGTTTTGTGATGTAGTTTAAAAATGAAGAAGACCGATTGGTTTACTTAAATGATCCAAAGCATATAAAAATTGCAAAAGAAAAATTTTTACCAGCTTTGCAAGATAGCTTTAACTCAGTTATGGTTTTTGATTACAAGATTTAAGAAAAAAGGCACCAAAATGGAAATTTTAATATCGATTTTTTTAGAGTGGTTTTTTTTACTTCCTAATCATTTAATGTATATTGCCCAAGGCAAAAAATTTGAGTTAAAAAAGCTCATAGCAAAAGATTATTTTTCAGCTCTAGCTTTCTGGATTATTGTTTTATTAATTGTCTTTGGATTTTGCTGCTAGGAAAATCAGTTTTTACAGAGGTTATAAGAATGATGAATCAAAGAGTTTTTGTATTTTGCTTTATCTTTTTCTGTTCTGTTTCTTGTGCTGTGAGAAGAAATTCTCCAAGTAGTTTTCCTAGAGATCATCGAGCTGCAGGTGTGGATATTAGTCCTTTATTTGAGAATGATAATTTTTATAGAGCTTTTAAAAAATTAGGTTGGATGGAGGGTTCAACATGTGAGCCCTTCTTTGTTCAGAAAAAATGGCCACAAGAAAAAGCAAAACGCTATTGTGGTCACCTTCGGCAAATAGCAGATACTGGGGACTCTCCTAGAAAATTAGAGGATCTTCAGCCTGCTGAATTTAGTGATGAGAGACTAGAAGATAAAGATGAGCTTAAGTATTTCTTGCAACTCATGGTGATGGAATTCACAGACAAAGGAAATACTTTCTAATAAAGAAGAGAATTTTTTATGGAAAGAAACCCACAAGAAGAGCGATTTGAAATTTTTAAAAAGAGGGCTTTGTCAACTAAGCTTTTTCGTAGGCTTTTTGTTTCTAGAAATGTTTTAGGCTATCTCTTTTTGGTGATTGGTGTGTGTCTTGCTTTTTTTAAGGTAGATTTTGACAGGTATATTAAAGAGTATAAAGATTTTTATAAAACACGAGTCGAAGAAACTCATGCTACGAAAGCGTCTCCAAGTGGAGTGTTGTCAAACTATAATCATACTTTAAATGGCAAACCAGAGCTTATTTTTAGTTATTCATTTACAGCAAAAGATGGGAATGTGCACACAGGCACATACAAAACATTTGATTATGACTATCTAAATAAAAAAGAGTTTGCACTTATTTACAATGTTAAAGAGCCAAGTTTTTCAAAAGTTTTAAATGGAGACGAAAATTTTGTTTTAGAATTTTTCCAAATGCTTGGTTCTTTTTTGTTAGAGATAATGTTTTTTTTAATTGGTTTTTTTGTGACAATTTGGAGACTAAGAAAAAGTCTTAAAGAAAGAAAGCTTCTCTTAAAAGGTGCTTTAGCAAGAGGGGTTTTAGTAAATTTTCGAGATAGCTCTATTGTGTTTAATGGCAATGCTGTTAATGAACTTATATACGCGTTTAAAACAAAAGAGGAAAAGATCTATGAGTGCACTTCGCTTACAAGCATTCCACCTAGTTGTTTAGCTTTTAGTTGTCAAAATCGCGAAAAAGCTCTTAACCTAGAGTTGTTCAATAAAGAAAGCGAAAGAATGACTCACTTTGAGGCTCATGTTCTTTATCTTCCAGAAAACCCTTCGTATAATTGTTTATTTGCTCTTATTCCAAGTGAGCCTCAATTAGACAAATTTGGTGTTTTTAGATAATAAAAACTTTGAAACTTCTTCCTTTGGGGACATAGATAGACCTTAAGTCTTCTGGTGTTCAGAGGCTTGTGAACAAGTATTTATGCTGAAAAAGTCATGAGTTATTTAACAACCTAGCAGTTAAAAAAAGAGGTATTTTCATGGAAAAAAATCCACAAGAAGAACGTTTTGAATTTTCTAAGAAAAGAGCTTTATCGACCAAGCTTTTTCTTCGACTTTTTGTTCTCAGAAATTTTATAGGTTATTTTTTTTTGATACTTGGTGTGCTTTTTGTGTTTCTTGAAATGGATAGCCAGATTGGAAAATATGAAGCTTTTTACAAAATTCACTTTGAAGAAACTCGAGCTACGAAAGCAGCCCCTATTGGAATGAGGTCAAACTATACTGAGACTTTAAATGGCAAAGCAGAGCTTATTTTTAGTTATTCATTTATAGCAGAGAATGGGAATGTGTACACAGGCATATACAAAACATTTGATTATGACTCTCTAAATAAAAAAGAGTTTGCACTTATTTACAATGTCAAAGAGCCAGAGTTTTCAAAGGTTTTAAACGGAGATGAAAATTTTGTTTTAGAATTTTTCAGACTTTTCGGCCACTTCTTATTCTTCTTGTTAGTGGGGCCTTTTCTTACGGTTTGGGGCCTAAGAATAAGCTCTAAAGAAAGAAAGCTTCTTTTGAAAGGGGATTTGGTACGAGGAGTTTTGGTAAAATTCCGAAAGGAGCTTATATACGAGTTTAAGGCAAAAGATGGAAAAACCTATGAATGCAAAACACATACAAGGGTTCCTCCTAGTTGTTTAGCTTTTAGTTGTCGAAACAGAGAAAAAAATTTTGATCTAGACTTGTTCAAGTTAGCTTTTACTTGTCAAAGCAAGGAGGAAGATCTTAATTTAAAACTGTTCACTAAAGAAGATGTAAGTGTTGCTGTTCGTTTTGAAGCTCATGTTCTTTATCTTCCAGAAAAACCTTCGTATAACTGTTTATTTGCTCTTATTCCAGGGGAGCCTCAATTAGACCAATTTGGTGTTTTTAGATAATAAAAATTTTTGAAAGCAACCACTCTTAGTAAATAAGTCTATTCTTTTTCGAAAGAAACGAATTTTTTTAACTTTGTACAAATTAATAAAGAAGGTGTTTTTATGGAAAGAAACCTACAAGAAGAGCGTTTTACTTTTTTCAAGAAAAGAGCTTTGTCGACCAAGCTTTTTCTTCGACTTTTTGTTTTTAGACCTTTCCCCTGTTTTTTAGTTTTCATTTATTGTGCGATTATGTTTTTTTTTGAGATGGAAAATTATAAAGTTTTTTACAAAACTCAATACGAAGAAACTCATACCACGAAAGGAGCTCCCAGCGCAGTTTCATCAAACTATAATTATAGTTCAAATGGCAAAAAAGAGCTTATTTTCCAGTATTCATTTACAGCAGAAGATGGGAATGTATACACAGGCACATACAAAACATTTGATTA
>JACCDV011156516.1_pt1 | contig 11858 bp, 8 predicted proteins | sample 7446131 | NCBI WGS metagenome assembly JACCDV01 (sample SAMN15323448, study PRJNA562643) | freshwater metagenome | isolation source: river surface water | place: USA:Blue River Watershed | collected 2017-08-17
CTTGTGTTAGGCGGAGAACAGCGCATGTAGATACAATGTTAGCAAGCGTGATATTTTGATAAAGTCAGGGCTTTCACTCAAGCCTCTTGCTGAGATAGAACCTGACCAGCTTCTCTGCCAGAAAGATTGCCGTTATCATTTGTGGAGAATTGTCGTTTAGCCTTTATTACAATATTATTTACGTAGTCGGCCATATCCGGAAAATATTTACCAATAGGCCCATAGCGAACTCTTGAATCTAATTTTTCTAAATAGTTTATTTGTTGTGATGATAAAGAATTTCGTTCTTCTACTTCACCGTCAAGGACTGTGTTATAAGCATGGGCCCAACTATCAAAGGATTTACGCAATTCTCCTAAGACTCCATCTTCAACTACTGACTTGCTTTGTGAGTCTGTTAACTTGGCAAACAATCCTTCTAATTTAGCAATTCTATCTTCCATCAAATCAGTCATGAGTTGCGTAGATTCAGGAGCGAATCTATATGCGTCATAAAGATGGGCTAAGGCTTCAAAGTCTTTAATGCTATTGCTGATGCGAGCTTCACGAGAATCTCCAAAAAGACTTTTTACAAGTCCCCATAACCATTTGATTGGATTATAAGTTCCTGCAATTTCTGATTTGATTCTGTTAACTGCTTTTTCCCAGCCTTTATCACGAATTGTGTTACCTTCTGTTCTTGGACCTTTTCTTGTTTGAGCTTGGTTTTGTAGATATAAATCACGAGCATTAATATAAAAAGGTATTTTGGAGGCAATTTCATTACCAGCCATTTCCGTAAACTTTTTTATGGTTTTTGAAAAGGCATCTCTGATGTTAAATTGAGGGGTAGTTATTCCAAACACCACATAAAATATTATGACATATTCGGAAAGATTTTACAATCTGAGAGTGAATGCTATTTACAAATTAGCTGAAAACCCTCAATAATGGCATTGAAATCACTGGCTTTAAGTGAGGCACCACCAACCAAAGCTCCATCAATATCAGATTGAGCAGCTAGTTCTGAAGCGGTACTGGCTTTTACAGAGCCACCGTATAATATTCTTACGTTTTCTGCATTGTTGCCGATTAAAGAATTAAGCTCTTGACGCAAAAACTTAATTACTCTGTTTGCTTCTTGAGAATCACAGGTTTTACCAGTGCCAATAGCCCAAATTGGCTCATAAGCAATAATAAATTTCTCGCTTAAGTTATTTGCGATGTTGTTTTCTAGGGCAGAGCGCAATTGTTGGGCCACCCATTCATCAGTGCGGCCTTCGTTACGAATAGTTTCTGATTCACCGCAGCAAAATATTACTGTCAATCCAGCTTCAAAAGCTCTGGTGATTTTTGCATTGATAATAGAGTTATTCTCTAGAAAAATCTCACGACGTTCAGAATGTCCAATTAACACCGCTTCAACACCAGATTCTATAAGCATTTCAGCAGAAATCTCTCCTGTATAGGCTCCTGATTTGTATTGGGATAAATTTTGAGCTCCTAATTTTAACTGATTGGTTTTTCGGTTTTCTTTCGCCGTTTCAAGGCTAGTGAAAGGAGGGATAATCATTGCCTCAGTATTGTTTGACTTATTGATTTGATTAAACTCTTCTAGAAAAGCTTGGGTCTCAGCTTTATTCATGTTTAATTTCCAATTACCTGCGATTAGTTTTTTACGTTGCATAACGATTAATTTTAGCATTAGACAGGTTCTCAGAGAACGGCTTTTGAGTGCTTATGAGAGGCGACATTACATGCTTCTAGAGAACGTTTTACGAAAAATTCACGTTTGAGGGCTTTGTTTTTTTGTAGTTTTTTCTCAAGTTGAGTTGAATCAAATAAACCCCAATTAGAATTAATCGGTTGAAAATATTTTGGATCTGCTTGAATTATATAATTCATTAAAGAACCTAGCATTGTTTCTAAACCCAAATTAAAATTACTATTTTGAATTTTGGCAATGATATTCTGAGCCACAAACAAACCAGAAGCAGCAGATTCAGTATAACCTTCGACTCCTGTAATTTGACCAGCAAAATAAATTCGTGAGTGGTTTTTCAGGCTCATGTCTTTATTCAAAAAAATCGGACTATTGATAAATATGTTTTGGTGCATTACGCCATAACGCAGGATTTCTAGATTTTCTAATCCGGGTATCATTGAAAAGACTTTTTTTTGTTCACCCCATTTTAGATTGGTTTGAAATCCTACTATATTGTAAAGAGATGCCGAAACATTATCCTGACGCAGTTGTACCACTGCAATTGGCTTACGATCAGGGTTACGAGGATCACGTAAACCGACAGGTTTGAGTGGACCGAAAGTTAGAGTCTTAAGCCCACGTGCAGCAATAGCCTCAATGGGCATGCAGGCATCAAAATATCTTAGATTAGTACTTAGGTCTTTGAGTGAATCTTTTTCGAAGTTTTTCAGCTCGGCTTTTTCTGCTTGAATAAGAGCATTATAAAAATTATTGAATTCTTCTTCGGAATAAAATGGACAATTGATGTAATCAGCACCATCGCCTTTATTATAACGAGAGGCTTTGAAGGCTATATCATAATTAATAGAATCAGCTTCTATTATTGGAGCTGCTGCATCAAAAAAATGTAAAAAACCATCATTGATGTTTTCGGTGAGTAGTAGTGATTTTAATCGATTAACTAAATTATCAGAACTCAAAGGTCCTGAGGCTATAATGCAATAGTCATCAGCTTTTAAGTATTCTTCTAAATCTTCATTGAACTCTGCTCTGATTAATTCAATATTGGCTAATTGAGAAATTCTCTCAGTAAGAAAATTTGCAAACAAATCTCTATCTACTGCTAATGCCTGTCCTGCTGGTACTTGAGCATGTTTGGCAGCTTGAATAATTAAACTATCAAAGGTCTCCATTTCTGCAATTAGTAAGCCACGGGCTGTTGATAATAATTGAGAGCCGAGGGAATTTGAACACACTAATTCGGCTAGATTGCCTGTATGATGAGCTGGTGTTTGAATATTAGGACGCATCTCGAATAAGCGAATTCTATAATGAGCTGGAAGAGATTTAGAGAGTTGATAAGCTGCTTCTGTACCTGCCAGACCTGCTCCAATAATATTGATGTAAGAATGTTTAAACATAAGTAGGGATTGGGTTTGAATAACGTTCTTGTATATAGTTCTCTAGTATAGTTTGAAAATCAGAAACTATATTATTTCCTTTCAGTGTGTGTTTGTGTTCACCATCAACAAAAACTGGAGCAGAAGGCTCTTCATTATCCCCAGGTAAACTAATACCAATATCTGCATGTTTAGATTCTCCAGGTCCGTTAACAATACAACCCATAACAGCGATTTTTAGTTGTTCGACTCCAGAATATTGAAGTTTCCATTCTGGCATTCGAAGTGAAATATATGAATTAATTTCATCTGCTAATTTCTGGAAAAAATTACTGCTAGTACGTCCGCAACCAGGGCAACTGGTTATACTTGGTCTATAATAAGCAAGACCCAGTGCTTGTAATAATTCTTGACAAGCAGTTACTTCTAAGGTTCTTTTGCTGAGTGGATTTGATTGATTCTCGGAATATTCTGGAGTTAATGACATTCGAATAGTATCGCCAATTCCATCCAAAAGTAAAGCTCCCATCGCAGCAGAACTCGCAATCATACCCTTAATAGGAGGGCCAGCTTCAGTTAAACCTAGGTGTAGAGGTAAATCTGTGATTTGAGCGAGCATTCTATAAATGCTTACCAAATCATTAGCATCAGAAATTTTGGAACTCAAAATTATTTGGTTGCTATTAAGTCCTAGTTCAATTGCTTTTTCGATGGAGCGCATGGCGCTTTCGAGCATGGTCAGAAAAATCACTTCTTTAGAATCCAAAATATTTTTCTGGAAATTATTAGTTAATTGAGGGAAACGATTGTGTAAACGTCCTTGAGCATTAAGGTTCATAAATTCTGTTAATAAATCTTGATCTAATGAACCCCAATTAACACCGATACGAATGGCTTTGTGATTGGATTTGGCGATTTTGATAATGGTCTCAAAATTACTGTCATGTCTTTCGCCTGAGCCAAGATTCCCAGGGTTAATACGATATTTATCAAGATTAGAAGCTAGAGAAGTATGCTTAGAAAGAAGTAAGTGTCCGTTATAATGAAAATCACCAACAAGAGCGATCTTGCTACCTAAATAATTAAGTTCTTTTTTGATTTCCGTTACAGCAATAGCAGCTTCATCATCTTTAACTGTAATGCGAACTATTGGACTACCTGCTTCATAAAGTTCTATGATTTGATTAACAGTCGCTTCAATATTAGCAGTACTAGTATTGGTCATAGACTGTACTACGATTGGGTTTGATGAACCAATACTAATTTCATCTGTAAGTTTGACTGATTGAGTTATTCTACGTTTCATTGATCCAATCTTAGTAAATCTTCTAGTGTTTCACGTTTAACAAGGACTTGAGCTTGGGAGTTCTCTACTAATATTAATGCGGGTCTTGGATTGCGATTATAATTAGAAGACATACTATAGTTGTAAGCACCTGTCGAAAAGACGACAATTAAATCTCCTGTCTTTAACGGTGGTAGCTCTATGTCTTTTATTAGAATATCTCCAGATTCACAATATTTACCAGCCAGAGTGATTTTTTCAAGATTCTTAGACTCTTTGCCATTGACTTCTGCAGTGTAGATGGCTTGATACATGATTGGTCTAGAATTATCACCCATTCCACCATTTACAGAAACATATTTTCTAATCCCTTGAATGTCTTTGATGTTGCCAACTTCATATATAGTAAGTCCTGCTGAACCCACTATGCTACGTCCGGGTTCTATTAAGATTCTTGGAAGTGTCAAATCCAGTTCTTGACTATGTTTGATAACGGCATTAATGATTTTGGATGTCCATAATTCGATTTCAGGCGGATCATCACTATCTTGGTATTTGATACCTAAACCACCACCTATATTAATATCAGTAAAAGAGAGATCGTATTTGTTTTTGATTTCTTGATATAGTTTCATTAATACAGCCACGGTATCCACGTGAGGCTCTGTCTCAAATATTTGTGAGCCAATATGGGCATGCAAACCGCGTAGTTGAATTTGTGGATATTGTTTTTGTAGTTCGAGTAGTTTTTGGATTGCTTGGTCAAGATCATAAAGATTGAAACCAAATTTACTATCAACACTGCCAGTCTTTATGTATTCATGAGTATGGCATTCAATCCCTGGAGTAATTCTAATTAGTAGTCCAATAGTCTTATTGGAGTGAGTTTTGAGAGTATCTGTTAATAATTCAATGTCTCTGAAATTATCAATTACAATACTAGCGATTTCATTTTCAACCGCCATTGTTATTTCTTCGTGGCTTTTGTTGTTCCCATGGAGAATGATTTTTTCTGGAGGCATTCCTGCTTGCAGAGCAGTGTATAATTCTCCTGCACTAACGACATCAATACCTAAGCCTTCTTCATTAGCAATACGGCATAGTCCTTTACAATTAAGTGCCTTGCTTGCATAAAGTACTAAAGCGGGAACATTAGCTTTGGCGAAAGTCTCTTTATAAGCACGCATTCTTTTACGTATAGTTTCACCACAAAGAACATATAATGGAGTACCAAATTCTTTGGCAAGATCTTGTATTTTTAGACCACCGATAAGAATTTGAGACTGATTATCTCGCTCATAAGAAAGAGGTTTGAGTTCGTTAATTTGAGTATTTAACATTATTGATAATTATAACTTATTCAGCAACTACCCACTTATTTATATGATTTTTTCCAATATCTGAAGCAATGACTGGGACTGGTTTTGATAGAGGTCTATTTTACTTTCGTAAGCCTAAAGCACTTGGTCCAAAAGCCAATGGCAATAAGTCTTTTATGTCAGTGATGTAAACTTTATTTTTTTTGGTATTAGAGAGAATTAAACGTAGATTTCCAGTTTTACGATCTGCTGTTTCATAAATTACTTGGCGGCAAGCTCCACAAGGAGTAATTGGTTCTAAACTTGGTCTCAAACCAGAACCGATTACGGCTAATGCAACAAAGTCTTGTTCACCCATGGAATTAGCTCTTAATATTGCAGCTCTTTCAGCACAAATCGTTGAGCCGTAGGCCGCATTTTCATAGTTGGTTCCTGTGATTATATCGCCATTGGCTGTTCTTAGTGCTGCACCAACTGCGAAATGAGAATATGGGTTGTAAGTATTTGCCATTGCGGCTTCTGCTGCATCAACTAAGGCTTGGTCTTCTTGATTCAGCTCAGCATAATTAGATTCAATAATAGTGGTGTTGAGCTTGTTGATTGATTTAGGTGCTTGAGAATAAGGTGTTTTGAGAAGTAAATATCCAACAATGATAATGAGAAGGAAAATAATGATTTTGTATAGATTTTCTTGTAACATAAACTACCCCAATTAGATTTCTGATTTTGCACGAAAATAAATTTTGTACTTTTGTATTAATTTACTCACACCATTCTCTTTACGAAAAGCTTGTAAGACCAAAGGTACATTGCGACTGCGTCTTTCTTGTAATTCCATTATTGGCATGGAAACAATAAATTCCAAATTACCATCGAGAGGCTCTTTGATAGTCGTTCCGACTAAGTTTGCCTGAATGTATTTGGATTTATTAAGTAAATGCAATTGTACTTTTTCTATATCTTCAGGAAAACTTTCTAAAATGACTTGGCTTTTGCTTCCATGTTGTAAATAGATTGTTTGTCCATCATCAAAATCATATCTTTCTATCTTCAAAGTCTCTGCTTGAGCGGAACTTAATCCAAGTAGCATTAATAATAGAATGTATATAGCTTGCATAAATGATTAATTACTTTGTAGTAGATTGCGTTTAATTACAGGAGAATATAATTTCATACTATAGTCTTCTAACATTCTCTCTGCACTAAAGTCTCGTCCAAGCTCAGAGATCGATTCTTTCATCATTGATAACCAATCAGAAGAATAAAGTCCCGCATCACGGTTGTAATAAGTTGGTATAACACTGTTTTCTAACAGAGAGTAGAGAGATGCACTTTCATCATTGCACATTTGTTCAAAGTCATTTGGATTGTTTGAAGCTTGAATACTCCAGCCACGACTCGGAGTATAGCCTTCATGCCACCAACCATCAGGAATGGAAAGATTGAGAACGCCATTGATAGCAGCTTTCATGCCACTAGTACCACAAGCTTCTTTCATCATGATTGGATTATTTAGCCAAACATCGCAGCCACTTGTTAAAAGCTTAGCCATTGCCATATTGTAGTTTTCGACAACAATAACTTTCCCCATGAAACGAGGATCTAGACCGTATTTGAATACTTCTTGAATAAGATATTTGCAGCGTTCATCAGCAGGATGTGCTTTACCAGCAAATACAAAAACCACAGGTCTATCACTATTACTAATAATGGTTTTGAATCTCTCAATATCTCTAAATAGAAGATTGGCTCTCTTGTATTCAGCAAAACGTCTAGCAAAACCTACTAATAGAACATTCTCTTTGAGGAGTTGAAGCATGGTTTTAATTTGTTCTATGTTTAAACCTCTGCGTAGATATTCTTTTTTTATATGATCTTTAAGGTAACTAATTAGGTCTTTTTTACATTCTTGATGGTGAGACCATAGAACATCACTGCTTATATCTTTTATTGAAGCAGTATTGATTTGATCTAAATTATTACGACAAAGTGTTTTGAGTTTAGGGTTTAACCATGTTGGCACATGAACGCCATTGGTAACATAGTTGAAGAATCGTTCTTCTGGAGGGAAAACATTCTGCCACATTTCTACACTGACATAACCATGTAATTGAGAAACCGCATTTGCTTTACGTGAAATTCTTAGTGCTAAAACGGTCATAGAAAACTCGTCATGGTTATTAATATTGCGTCCTAGATCCAAAAATTGATGTATAGAAACGTGCATATGCTCAAAGAATCGACTAAACATTCTCTGTACTAATGATACGGCAAAGGCCTCATTACCAGCAGGAACAGGAGTATGCGTTGTGAATACAGTATGGTTTTGAATGGCTTTGCAAGCTGACTCAAAAGAGAATCCTTGCAGCATGTAACGTCGAATTAATTCAGCTGAAATAAAGGCACAATGACCTTCATTCAGATGGTAGACCGCCGGATCCAATCCTAGAACGTCTTTTAGTAGTCTTACACTCGCAATACCGATGAGGATTTCTTGCTTGATACGTGCTTCTCTATCTCCAATATAAAGCTTAGAGCTGATTGCTCGATTTTCTTGGCTGTTCTCTTCAATATCTGTATCTAATAAAAACAATGGTACACGCCCTACCCGAGCCAGAAAGACACGAGTCCAAACAATTCCATCAGAAAATTCTACAGGGATTTTCACTGGCTCACCTGCTTGATTGAGTAGTAAATTAACAGGTAAGTTTTTCCAATCTTGTATTGGATAATGTTCTATTTGGTAGCCATCTTGATTGATTTCTTGAACAAAATATCCATTACGATAAAATAAACCAATTGCAACCATATTCTGATTCATATCAGAAGCTGCTTTCAAGTGATCTCCAGCCAGAACTCCAAGTCCACCAGAATAAATAGTCAAAGCCTCATGAATACCGAATTCCATTGAAAGATAAGCAATGACAGGTCTATGAGAATCAACAATTGTGGCAAGAGAAACTTCACCCATGTATTTATTGAAACGTTCATAAACAGAATTGAGCTTAGTTGTGAAACCCTCATCTTGGCTTAAAGTCTCTAAATCATGACTAGGAATGGTTTTTAGTAGTCTAACAGGGTTGTGATCGAAATATTCCCATAAATCTTCATTGAGAGAAGAGAATAATTCTTGAGCATCTTCGTTCCAAGACCACCATAGATTGTATGCTAAATCATTAAGTTTGGTGAGTTTGGATGGCAAATTCGCTTCTATGCCCATGCAGCGTAGTGCGGATCTACCTGGTTGAATATGGCAGCGAGAACCAGAAAATGGATTCTTTGCATGCATGCTTTTCGATACAAGCTCTCTTTCATAGGCTTTACCGAGGGCGATATCGTAGGCTGTTTTGTAGCCTGTGTAAATTTGGCTCCAGTCTATAGCCTTGCGTAGTTTATTCGCAGCTTCGAGTATGTTTTTTTTGTTTGGCTTGCTCATGAGAAACTCTTCCATTAACTCAGAAAGAGTGTTTGCCGCAGAATCATAAGAGATGTTTTTGCGAGTGATGACTCTAATGAGATCAGACCAATCCTCATCGCTTACTTGAGTCCAGTATCCAAAGCCTGCTAGATCAGAAGTTATGGTAGGAATACCACAAACAGCGCTTTCTAGCGGAGTATAGCCCCAAGGCTCATAAAAAGAAGGAAAGAGACTTAGATCACAGATCTCTAAAATATCTTCATATTGTAGATTGAAAATACCATCTTTGCCATCTAAATAGAGACTTGAAAAAACAACATGAACAGGATTATTTTTTCTATCAAGACCATAATGCTTGGTTGCTGTGATAATAGGATCATGGTCTTTGTTATAGACGGGAGAAATTGCAACTTCACGATAGTTATCATCAAGAGAATGTGGTAATTCATAATCAGTTAGTTTTTGGTGATCTGCAGCGACTAAAAACAACATCAAGATTGGCGGACATTTTTCTTTTAGGCGCTCTTTCAGTCTTGATAAGGCTTCTAGAGTGATATCATAACCTTTATTCTTGAATTCATAACGTCCAGAGCTAATCCAGATCTGAGTATTGTCATTTAATTTTTCACCTAAAAACTTAGAACAAATAGAAAGTAATTCTGTTTTGCGTGTCTTTAATTTATTAGCATCTCTTTTGATATCGTCCTTAACATCCATGCCGTTATAGATTACTAGTGGTGGTTCAACTCCAAGTATTTGAGATGCTTCGCGGGCAGTAATTTCACTAACAGTGGTAAAGCAATCAGAATTACGAGCCGAAATAGATTCCATAGAATGTTTGCTTTGTACACCATAGTAGTGAGCTTGATTGGAGATGTCTCGTTTGTTGATTTCATTGTAGTAGTAAGGATTGTGATGTGCCATTGCTCGTCCTAGCATAGTGGCATGAGTGGTGAGGATAGTTCCTGCTGACGGTAAATTTTTCTTTAGGTACAGTACTCCTGCTCCTGACATCCACTCATGGAAGTGGGCTATAACTTGGTCGCTACTGTCAAGATTGGATTTACTGATGATCTCAATTAATTCAGCACAAGTAGTGGAGAAGATTACAGGTTCAACATAGTCCCAAGAACCTTCATAAGAATCAACACCAAATTCATTCCAGTAAGCATAGAGTAATCTTTCGATGTTAAATCTTTCTTTGAAGCCACCAACTAAAATAACTCTGGGGCTTGCTGGTATTTTCCAGCGACCATAACGACAAGGTATATTGGCTTTGTCAAGGGATTGTTTAATTAGATTGAAAAAAACATCATCATGAATTTCTTGGAAATCATGATCTTGTCCTAGATCAGGACCTAGAGCTATATATCCATCACCAAATTCCTTAACAGCTTCGGTAGCTTTGGTTGCGATAACGGTATAAATTCCTCCAACTTTATTGCAGGTTTCCCAGCTTACTTCAAACAAATATCTCATATAGTTAATTTCATCATATTTTTTGATTTTAGGCTAGTAGCATTAGTTGCGAGCGCAATCAAAGCACACCCTTCTATCAAAAAATGATAGAACTTGCTTTAGGCATTATTGCTTGTTAATCTACGACTAAAATCACTCAATATGTTTTGATAGTTAATATATGCTTCATAAGGGCTTTCGTAAGGGTTGAAGTATTTGTGAACATCCCCGTCAGAGAACCATTTGGTACACATATAATAAAAATGATCTGAGGTTGTTAAGGCTTGCCAAGTACGGATCAGATCGACATCTTGAGTCTTGTAAATATTGGCTTCCATTGACATTACAGCTTCCAATGAATCATCTTGGAGTGGATTGCCTTGCCAAGCAGAGAGGTCTCTTTCTACGTCTGCCCAAGAGACATAGTTGGGTACATCGAGTAAATCCTTACTAGAATAATTCTGAATTAGTTCAGAAGGGGTTTGGAAGTTGAAGCTTGGATGTTTGAAGACATGTTCAGGTAAGGCTTTCATGAATTCAAAAATCCCCGTGTCCTTCCATTGATGCTCACCAAAAGTCTCATAATCCATAAAAAGATTAATTATCTCTGCATTAGCGTCTAGTTTATGCAGCCAATGAGAGTATTTCTCTGCGGTTAAAGGATATTCATCCCAAGAGCGGTTAGAGAAGCGAAATGCGATATCGTCAGAGAGTTTGTAGTTTTTGAGTAGTAGTTTGAGATTTGGATTACTGGCAGAAGCATAAAGGAAATTAGGGCTCCTCCAATCTAAAATTTTCTCACTGCCTTCAGCAAGTATTCCTTGATAGCCTAACTCAGAGATGATTTTGGCGATGTGGTTATTGTAGATCAATTCAGTGTTGCGGAAGATTTTGGGTTTTACTCCGAATTCGCTTTCAATTAATTCTTGATGTTGAGTGATTTGTTTTTTGAATTCTTGTTCTGAATATAAAAAAGCAAGGCTATGAAAATAAGTCTCTGAGAGTATTTCAACGCAGCCTGTGTTAACCAAAGCCTTAAAAGAATCTAGAACTTGTGGAGCATAAGTTTTCATTTGTTCTATAACAATTCCAGAAAAAGAATATGCGATTTTGAAGGAGCCTTTGTATTTCTCAATCAGCTTTAACATCAAATGATTAGTTGGTAAATAACATTTTTCTGCGACTTTCTTGAAGATAGTAGAATTGCTTGCATCATCTTCATAGATATGTGATTTACCAATATCAAAAACAGTGTAATGCCTTAATCGTTTCGGCTGATGTACTTGAAAATAAA
>JACCDV011181629.1_pt1 | contig 11858 bp, 12 predicted proteins | sample 7446131 | NCBI WGS metagenome assembly JACCDV01 (sample SAMN15323448, study PRJNA562643) | freshwater metagenome | isolation source: river surface water | place: USA:Blue River Watershed | collected 2017-08-17
AAATATCTTCAATTATATCTAAACGAGTTTGTGTACAAGTTAAATAGAAGATATTTTGAAGAAAAACTTTTCGATAGGCTTGTAATTGCTAATATTACAGGATTATGACAACAAACGGACAATCAGAATCTCAATTAAATAAAACAGATTTCAAAATTATAAGTTCTAAAACAGAAGAAAATATTACATTGAAATATTACAAAAACGAAACTACTACTATTGAAGTAGAAATTAGATTTGTTGAAAATCATTTTGGAAAACAAAGAACATTTTATAGTTTTTATATTACAGATAATAATTACAAACAAATAAAATATTATTGATAACAAAAAAGCGTTCTAAAAATTAGAACGCTTTTGCTTTTTATAATCTTCAGAAATTATTTATTTCCTTTTTCGTAATCAGCAATAAACTGAGCAATTCCGATATCTGTTAATGGATGTTTTAACAATCCTGTAATTGAAGATAAAGGTCCAGTCATAACATCAGCACCAATTTTAGCACAGTTAATTACGTGCATCGTATGACGCACAGAAGCTGCTAAAATTTGCGTTTCAAATCCGTAGTTATCATAAATTTGACGAATTTCATCGATTAAATTTAAACCATCTGTAGAAACATCATCTAATCTTCCTAAGAAAGGCGAACAATATGTTGCTCCCGCTTTTGCAGCCAATAAAGCTTGTCCAGCAGAGAAAATTAAAGTTACATTTGTTTTAATTCCTTTGTCAGAGAAATATTTACATGCTTTTACACCTTCTTTTGTCATAGGTAATTTAACAACAATTTGCTCGTGTAATTCAGCTAACTCTTCACCTTCTCTAATCATACCTTCTAAATCCATTGCATTTACTTCTGCACTTACATCACCGTCAACAATATTACAAATGTCTACGTAATGTTTTAGGATATTGTTTTTTCCTGTAATGCCTTCTTTAGCCATTAATGATGGGTTTGTAGTAACTCCATCTAAAATTCCTAATTCTTGTGCTTCTTTAATTTGCTCTAAATTAGCTGTGTCAATAAAAAATTTCATCTTTTTAAATTTTAAAGTATTGTGTGTTGTTTTTGAAATGCAAAAGTAAGAAATCAAAATGCAATTGCAATGACAATTTCAAAAATCAATTTCAAAAACAAAACACTTCATTTAAACAATTGATATTGAACTTGATATTGAATTTTGATGTTGTTAAAGCTTATAATGATTCATCAACATTTTCTCATAAACCGTATCGGGTAAAATGCGTTTTAAAACAATAGAAAACTTTTGCATGAAAGCCCCAACTTTATAATGCACTTTTGGTTTGTCGGTTTTAATAATAGCAAAAATTGCTTCTGCCATTTCGTTTGGATTACTGCCGCTATCTACGTGCGAATCCATTTCTTTTAAGGTGTTTCCGTAGGGAACTTCGTAAGCAGATCCTTTCACAACTGGTGCATGATAACGTCCTGCTGCGATATTAGTAGCAAAATCGCCTGGAGCTACATTGGTAATTTGAATTCCGAAGGATTTTACTTCCATTCGCAATGCTTCGGTTATTAATTCTAAAGCTCCTTTTGAAGCTGAATAAATCCCACGATAAGGCAATCCCATATAACCTGCAATCGAAGTAATATTAATAATTAAACCCGATTTTTGTTCCCGCATTTGAGGTAAAACCGCTTTCATCACTTCGATTGGACCAAATAAATTCGTTTCGAAATTATTTCGGATTTCTTCTGTTGGAATTTCTTCTATTGGACCTGTAATTCCTACCCCAGCATTATTAATTACAATATCCAATCGTCCAGATTTCTGGATAACTTCGGCTACACAATTGACAATACTTTGCTTATCGCGAACATCCAAAGCTACTAATGGAAATATCGAATTCGTGATTTTTTCAGGATTTCGGCTTGTACCATACACTACAAAACCTTTTTGATGTAAAAACTCTCCAATTGATTTTCCAATTCCTGATGAACCACCTGTAATTAATACTACTTTACTCATTTTAGTGTGAATTATACTGCGAAAATACGGCTTTATATTATTTCAAGGAAATTCCTAATCCAACTTTCTCCGAAAGCAACACTTTTCCTTTTTTGATGGTGCTTCCAAAAGCGATGTCGTTGGCAATTAAATTCGCGCCATCTAAATCTACATAATCCACTAACGGAACCAAAACCGCACCAGCTGAAATTCCAACGGTAGATTCAGTCATACAGCCTATCATGATTTTGAAATCGTTTGCTCGCGCTTCTTTAATTAGTTGTAAAGATGGAGTCAATCCACCTGTTTTGACTAATTTGATGTTGATGGTTTTATAATGTGATTTTAAATCGGTAAGTTTAGTTTGTTCTTGGCAATCTTCATCGGCCATCCAATTCGCAAATTTGGAAGCATTCAAATGGGAATAATTTGAAATTCCAGTTTTCATAGGTTGTTCAATATAGGTAAATTGAGCTGATACAGGATTTTCTTCCAATTGTTGACATTCGGAAATAGAGAAACTTCCGTTGGCATCTAAAGCGATTTTTTTTTCGCAATTCAGCAGTAAATTCAATGCTTTTTCATAGTAATGATTCCATTTTACTTTGAATTTATTCCAATCGGATTTTGCGATTTTTTGTAATTGTTCTTCAATTGGTGCAACACTTATGGTGATGGAAGATTCGGGTAATTGTTGCATTTCAATCGAATTTAATTCTAAGAAACTCTTGTTTTCTAACTTTCCAAATAAATCCCAATACGCACAATCTAAAGCCGAACGCAAGAAAGAATGCAATTGTAAACCTTCTAAAAAAACATAAAATTCGGAAGGATGTTTTATCGATTGTTTTTCTATTTGAGCTTGAATTTCGGCTAATTTCTGAGTGAAATCGGCTAAATTAATTCCATAATAATCAATCGCTGTGCATTCGCCATAACCCGTTTTTCCGTTTTTGGAAAGCGAAATGATTAAAGCTTCTCTGAACGAGTAACTTCCATAACTAATTGAAAACGTTTCTTTTAGTTGTAAGCGAACAATTTGCCAAGTAATTTGCATAGGAATTAGAATTGGTGTAAAAATAAAAAATCCCGAACAATCGGGACCACAATTCAAGAGCAATAAAAAATGGCAAGCGACCTACATCGCACCGCTACAACCACATACCTTTGCTGTGTTCCCACCCTGGAGGAGTCTGCAGGAGCTGGTCGTGTAGGACTTGCCAGTGCAAATATACAACCTTTTTATATTTTTGCAAGGCAATTGTGAGTATAAAAAATCATTGTATATTTACGTAATTAAATATTTCAACCATGTTAAAAGTTAAGCTATTCGTTTTCATTGTTTTAGGCGTAATTTCTACGTCATGTAAAGATGATGAAAATGAATTAAAAAATTTATTTTCGATTGAAAATCCTACTATAAAACCAATTCTTAAGCTAGAAGAAAGCATCGATTTAGTACTTCAAAACAAAGAAAATAAAACAATCGATTCTGTTGTATATTACATTAACGAAGTTAAAATTGGAACGGTTAAAGGAAACGAGAAATTACCTTTTGCTTTGAGTAATCAAAAATTAGGTAACCAAACGATTAAAGCTTTAGTTTATTTTGAAGGACAAAATATTGATATCACTTCTGGATTTTCAATTTACGCGAGTGCTGAACCAAAGATTTTAAATTATAAAATTGTAAATACGTATCCTCACGACATCAATGCTTACACACAAGGTTTTGAATTTTATAACGGTGTTTTATTTGAAGGAACAGGTCAATACAAAGAATCAACTTTAAGAAAAACTGATTATAAAACTGGAAAAGTTACTGAACAAATTAAGTTAGAAGACAAATATTTTGGTGAAGGAATTACAGTTTTAAAAGACAAAATCTATCAATTAACTTGGAAGGAAAAAACTGGCTTTGTGTATGATGCCAATACCTTCAAACTAGAAAAAACATTTCCTTACGAAATGGATGGTTGGGGAATTACAAATGATGGTGAAAAATTATACATGAGTGATGGTTCAGAAAAAATTTACATTTTGAATCCAGAAACTTTAAAAGTTGAAGATTATATTGGTGTGTATACCAATAGCTCTAAGATTGAAGCTGTAAATGAATTAGAATGGGTTAATGGAAAAATTTGGGCTAATATTTACCAAAAAGATGCTATTGCAATTATCAATCCTAAGAATGGTTCCATAGAAGCAATTATCAATCTTAGCGAGTTAAAAACAAAAGTAACAAAACATGCTGAAATAGATGTTTTAAATGGAATTGCCTACAATTCAGCTACCAAAACCTATTTTGTAACGGGTAAAAATTGGGATAAAACTTTTGAGATAACTGTTGAGTAATCTGATTAAAAAAACATAAAAAAAAGCCTCATTTCTGAGGCTTTTTTACGTTTTTAGATTTTACTAGTAATAATATCTAACCATTTTTTTGCAATTCTAAATTCTTCTCCGATGATGAAATTTTTTGCATCAGCATGAAAGAAAACCAAATGAACTTCCTTATGATTGCTTAAGGTTAAATGCAATGCTAATTTGTTAATTTCATGGTTGTTTTTAGGAGTATTTCCATGTTTGTCGAATTGAACTAAAACACATTTTTTAACTTCTTTTAAATCAACAACTTCATTAACTTGAGCTTCTTCACTTTTTCTAAAGTAAGCTAACCTATCGCCTTTTAAACCAATTCCTGAATTATTTGACCAAAAATCGGCATCTGAAAACTTGGCGCTTTTATCTGACGATAATTCGTTTAATTTATTTAATAATTGATTTTTTCTTTTTCTAACATTGTTATTGATGATAAAAATAGGAATAATGATTAATGAAAAAAATACGATTCCTATAATAGTGTTGGTAATATCCATTTTGAATTTATTTTAAATTAAGTATATAATAATATTTCCCAAGTATTCTTATTTACAAGGGATTAACGAAAATTAAAATAAATTTTACCAAAAATAATGAAACGGAAAAATAATTCTAGATGTGTTTAAAAACAGATTTAAAAAGTTCTTTTTAACAAATAAGACTTCAAAACTATTCTTATAAAATAATTCCAATTGAACTAAAGAAGTTAGCAGTAAAAACGAAGGAATTTGTTTTCTAACAATTTCACTAGAACCCAAATAATTTTGACTCGTTTTTAATGAAATCGATTCTTTTTGAATGCCTTCCTGATTAAAATCAATTTTTCCTTGATTAAAATAAAGCGAAATTTCTTTTGTAGATTCCTTTTTTATCGGTTGAGAAACAGCCAAAGCAACGTTGCTATGCAATACCAAATAACCGAATATGAATACGGTTAATACGTTGATGACATAATGAGCGACTCTTTTCAATTGAATTATTTTTACAAATGTAAATAATAAATTAACTACTTAACCAATTTAGTAACAATTTCAGAAACGGGCAAAATAGCTTTTGTATCTTCTATACTTGGTCCAGCTACCCAAACGGTTTTATAAGTCACTTGAGTTGCCGCTTTTTCTGTAGCTTTCATTCCAATGTAAAAACGAATCATTTTGACCCATTTCTTTAAACTCTTGTTTTTATTTAATAAAGTTTCTAACCAAGTCTGTTTGGTTCCCACTTTTTGAACATAAGGTGTATTGATAACCGTACAAGGTGTTCCTGAAATACGCTCAGTCATTACGATATCTTTTGCACCATAATCTACACACGCTTGTTTGTATTCTTGAGAAACACCCGCTTCATTTGATGCAATAAACGGACTTCCTACAGAAACGCCAACTGCTCCGTAACTTAACATTTTATCCAAATCGGTTTTATTCCCTACACCACCAGCTGAAATTACAGGTAAAGATGTATTATCATTCAATTGCTTAATTAAAATCTCTGGATCAATATTACCTCTATGTCCACCCGCTTGATTGTTAACAGCTATTAAAGCATCGGCTTTTAAACTTTCTACTTTTTTTGCGAAAGCCAAATCAGTAACGTCACAAAATACTTTAATTCCAACTTTATGCGCTTCATTAATAGTTTCCTCTGGAGAACCTAAAGAAGTGATAATAAAATCGACACCTTCTTCACATAGAACACGCAATTGTTCTTTATACTTTACATTCGATTTGTTTACAATTAGATTAAATCCAAAACTTCCACCTGGAACTTTAGCCGCTTTTAATTCATGAATAGCCGCTTTTAATTCCTCTAAAGTTCTGTAATTTAATGCTGGAATACAACCTGCTACTCCACTCTTCATTCCCTCAATAACCATTTTAGTGTTTGAAACTAAAAACATAGGAGCCATAATTACAGGATGAGTAATTTGTAAAATCGAAGTCAAAGATTGTTTTTCCATAATTTTTAAAATTTATCTCAAATATAAAAATAAAATATTATGCATGCATATAAAAACGCATTATTTATTAATTTCAAACAAAAATAACAAATGTTAAAATTCTTAATAAAAACTTAATTTAATACTGAAAAATAAGTAATTGAAATAAATTTGAAAAAACTAACAAAAAAAATGAAGAAAAAACTAACACTTTTAAGTAGTCTTTTAGTACTATTTCTTTTTTCTTGCAGTGCAATACAAAACAAGAAAAAAGCTCCAAATGGTAATAAAGCAGCAACTGTAGCTGCTACCGATGCTAAAAAAACAGATGGTAAAAAGGAGCCTAAACCTTATAAGAAAGTAATTGATTCAACTGCTGTTACTCAAAGAGGTTTAGTTGATGTTCACAAGGTAGGCGATAAATATTTATTCGAAATTGCTGATTCTTTAATTGGCAAAGAAATTATGACCATTACAAGATATTCAAAAACCCCTGCTGGTGGAGGAATCTTTGGCGGAGAAGAAGTAAACCGTCAGGTAATAAAATTTGAAAAAGGTTTAAATCACAACATATTAGTTCGTTCTGTTACTTATGTAATAGCAACTCCTGATGAAGATAAACCCATTACAAAGGCAGTAAAAAACTCAAGTGCTGATCCTATTATTGGAAACTTCGATGTCTTAGCCTATAAAAAAGATGCAAAAGGTAAAGAAAATGTGGGTTATGTAATTGATATGACTTCTGCATTTGATTCCGATTTACAAACCTTTTCTTTAGGTTCTTTAGATAAGCAAATGTTAAAAATACAAGCATTTCAAAAAGACAGATCGTTCATTCAAAGTATCAAAAGTTTTCCAATAAATACAGAAATTAGAACGGTTAAAACTTTTACTACTGTTCCAAGACAAATCTCTTTATCACCAACGCCAAGAATTGGAACTGATTTACCAGCAGGTCTTGATGCAGGAGTTGTAACATTTGAGTTTAATACCTCAATGATATTATTACCTCAAAAGCCAATGAGAAAAAGAGCTTTTGATAAGCGAGTTGGATATTTTGCTAATGATTATGATGTTTTTGAAGAAGATTCTCAAAAAGCTGATAAAGAAATTTTTGCTGTTAGATGGAGATTAGAACCTAAAAATGCGGAAGATGCAGAAAAACAAAAAAGAGGAGAATTAATTGAACCTAAAAAACCTATCGTTTATTATTTAGATCCTGCAACTCCAGACAAATGGAAACCTTTCATCAAACAAGGTATCGACGACTGGCAAGAAGCATTTGAATTTGCTGGTTGGAAAAACGCAATTCGTGGGGAATATTGGCCAGAAAATAATCCTGAAATGAGCTTAGAAGATGCACGTTTTTCAGTGTTACGTTATTTTGCAGCAGATATTCAAAATGCTTACGGACCAAATGTTCACGACCCAAGAACAGGTGAAATTATGGAAAGTCACATCGGATGGTACCATAATATTATGAGTTTATTACGCGATTGGTATTTAATTCAAACTGCGGCAGTTGATCCACAAGCTAGAAATAAAAAATTTGACGATAAATTAATGGGCGAATTAATTCGATTTGTAGCTGCTCATGAAGTAGGTCATACTTTAGGATTACGTCATAATATGGGAGCAAGTTTTGCAACTCCAGTAGAAAAATTAAGAGATCCTGAGTTTCAAAAGAATAATGGTCATACTTCCTCTATCATGGATTATGCTCGTTTTAATTATGTAGCACAGCCAGAAGACGGTGTGAAAGATTTATTTCCAAGAATTGGTGATTATGATAAATGGGCTATTAAATGGGGATATTCGTATTTTAATGATGCTAAAGATGAAGATACTGAAAAAGCATTATTGAATGAAATGACTAAAGACGCTTATAAAAATCGTCGTTTGTGGTTTGGTACTGAAACAAATCCATATGATCCACGTTATCAAACAGAAGATTTAGGTGATAATGCGATGAAAGCTTCTGTATATGGTATTAAGAACTTGAAAAGAATTTTACCTAACCTAATTGAATGGAGCAAAGAAGAAGGTGAAGATTATGATGAATTAAATGGTTTGTACAACTCGCTAACTGGTCAGTACAGACGTTATATGGGACATGTTACTAAAAACGTTGGTGGTATTTACGAAACTCCAAAAACATACGACATGCAAGGAGACAAATACGAAGTTGTTCCATCATCAATTCAAAATGAAGCCGTTGCTTTTTTAAATGAGCAATTATTTAAAACTCCAAAATGGTTATTAGATCAAAATATTTTATCTAAAATTAGACCAGAAAACGGCGTTGAAGTAATTAAGTCAATTCAAGACGGTACTTTATCAAGTTTATTGGCTGGAGATCGTTTGGTTCGATTATTAGAAACATCTTCACAAAGCAAAGCAAATTATTCAGTTGATGAATTAATGAGCGATTTAAGAAAAGGAATTTTTTCTGAAGTAAGAACAAATGCACCAATTGATATTTACAGAAGAAATCTTCAAAAATTATATGTATCAAAATTAATTGAAACAATGTCAAGCGATAAAAATAATGTTGCTTTCTTCAATGGAAGAAGAATTGTTTTAGCGGATACCGATATCCCTTCAATTGCTCGTGGTCAATTAAATGAATTACAAAATCAATTAAAATCGGCAGCAGCTTCTTCTTCTGATCGATTGACTAAATTCCATTTAAATGATTTAGTAGCAAGAATTGAAAATGCTATGAATCCAAAATAAGATTAAATTTTAAAATAAAAGGGGGAAGTTGTAAAGCTCTCCCCTTTTTTATTTTAATAATATACAGAATTTATCTTTTCTTTTTTGTTCCTGAAGACTTCGGAGCACCCTTTATTTCATATTTACTTGTAGTTACATTGTACACATAGATACTATTTTGAGTTTTCGTTTTTAGGACAAAACTTCCATCGGTATTTAATTTAAATTCAAAACCTTCGCTTCTATTTTTTTCAACATCATGAGAAGCTGTTTTATTTGCATCTAAAAAAACCGTTTCTTTGATATGAGATGATTTATAAATATTACCAAGTAATAAGGTTTTATTTTCTATATCCCAAAGTTGATCTTCAGTAACAACTCCATTTTCCTTTTTGAGTTTCGTATCTACTTTAATTTCTTCTTGCCAATTAATATGATACAACTTCTTTCCTTGCGTTGTAAAACTTTTTATAATGAAATTGGTTGGTTTAAAATCGGCTTTATCTAATTTTTTAACTTCTAATGTATCTACTTTCCCTTCATTTTTCACAAAGAGTACGACTCTTTTCCCTGTTTTTTCAGAAATTACTTCTGCCGAAATATTATCAACTTTAGATAAAACAACATTTTTTTGAGTAGACTTACCTTTGTTTTTTTGAGTAAAACCAACAGTTGATACTAACAAAACAAGAAATAGAAATAGTTTTTTCATAATGTAGGATGTTTAATTAAGTTCCTAATATACAAAAAAATAGATACGATTCATTTTAAAAGAAAAAACCGAATCATTACTGACTCGGTTTTTAAAATTTATTTTCGATTTGAAAATTATTTCACTTCTTCGAAATCTACATCTTGCGTTTGGTCTCCAGAAGCGTTTGCTTGAGGTTCTGCTTGTGCAGCTCCACCTTCAGCTTGTGCTTTGTACATTTCTTCTGACGCATTTTTCCAAGCTTCGTTGATTTTATCTAAAGCTGGTGTAATCGTTGCTACATCTTTAGTTTCGTAAGCCGCTTTTAATTCATTTAAAGCACTTTCGATAGCTCCTTTGTTAGCATCAGATAATTTATCTCCAAACTCTCCTAATTGTTTCTCTGTTTGGAAAATCATTGAATCCGCTTCGTTTAATTTATCTGCTTTTTCTTTTGCTAAACGATCTGCTTCAGCATTCATTTCAGCATCTTTTTTCATTTTTTCGATTTCTTCTGGAGTTAAACCTGAAGAAGCTTCGATACGAATATCATGTGATTTTCCTGTTCCTTTATCTGTAGCAGAAACTTTGATGATACCATTCGCATCAATATTAAAAGTTACTTCAATTTGAGGAACTCCTCTTGGTGCTGGTGGAATACCATCTAAATGGAAACGACCAATTGTTTTGTTATCATTTGCCATTGGTCTTTCTCCTTGTAAAACGTGGATTTCTACCGATGGTTGATTATCTGCAGCAGTTGAGAAAACTTGCGATTTTCTTGTTGGAATAGTTGTGTTAGACTCAATTAATTTAGTCATTACACTTCCCATAGTTTCGATACCTAATGAAAGTGGCGTAACATCTAATAGCAATACATCTTTAACATCTCCAGTTAAAACTCCACCTTGAATAGCAGCTCCGATAGCTACAACTTCATCTGGATTAACTCCTTTTGATGGTTTTTTACCAAAGAATTTCTCTACTTGCTCTTGGATAACTGGGATACGAGTTGAACCTCCTACTAAGATTACCTCATCGATATCAGAAACGGATAAACCAGCATCTTTTAACGCTTTAGCAACTGGTTCCATAGAACGTTTTACTAAAGTTTCAGCTAACTGTTCAAATTTAGCTCTTGTTAAAGTTTGAACTAAGTGTTTTGGTCCAGAAGCCGTAGCTGTTACGTATGGTAAGTTGATTTCTGTTTGAGCAGAAGCTGATAATTCAATTTTAGCTTTCTCAGCTGCTTCTTTTAAACGTTGTAATGCCATTGGATCTTTACGTAAATCAACACCTTCAGCAGCATTGAAATCGTTAGCTAACCAATCGATAATTACTTGGTCAAAATCATCTCCACCTAGGTGTGTATCTCCGTTTGTAGATAATACTTCAAAAACTCCGTCTCCTAATTCTAAGATAGAAATATCAAAAGTACCTCCACCTAAATCGTAAACTGCGATTTTTGGTCTTTTCCTTGTTTGTCTAATCCATAAGCTAAAGCTGCTGCTGTTGGCTCATTGATAATACGCATTACTTTTAAACCAGCGATTTCACCCGCTTCTTTTGTAGCTTGACGTTGCGCATCGTTAAAATAAGCTGGAACAGTAATAACTGCTTCAGAAACTGAATGACCTAAATAATCTTCAGCTGTTTTTTTCATTTTTTGAAGTGTCATTGCAGACAATTCTTGTGGTGTGTATAAACGACCATCGATATCAACACGTGGCGTATCGTTATCTCCTTTAACCACTTTGTAAGCTACAGTTGAAGCTTCTTTTGCACTTTCAGAATACTTATTACCCATGAAACGTTTTACAGAAGCAATCGTTTTTGTAGGGTTAGTTACTGCTTGTCTTTTTGCCGGATCTCCAACTTTAATTTCTCCACCTTCTACAAATGCAATAACAGATGGTGTTGTTCTTTTTCCCTCTGCGTTTGCAATTACAACAGGTTCTCCACCTTCCATTACAGCCACACATGAGTTGGTTGTTCCTAAGTCGATTCCAATAATTTTGCTCATTTTTATACTTGTTAAATTTTAAATTTCAATTTTAAACTCGGTGTATTCATTTCAATGATTGTGCCATAACGAAAAATATAGAAAATTGACAGAAAACAGCTTTTGTCAGGTTTTTTTAACTGACAAAATGTCGTTTTAT
>JACCDV011091995.1_pt1 | contig 11857 bp, 9 predicted proteins | sample 7446131 | NCBI WGS metagenome assembly JACCDV01 (sample SAMN15323448, study PRJNA562643) | freshwater metagenome | isolation source: river surface water | place: USA:Blue River Watershed | collected 2017-08-17
ATCATAAATATAGTTTTATGGAGAAAATTATTGAATTTTGAATAAAAAATAACAATTATTTCAATCCAAAGAAAAATCAAAATTATCAAAAGGAGTTTTAATAATTACAATTTAAATGTAAAAGTATTCAAACTTTTAGATTAAAATTCCTTATTATCATTTGTTATGAACTTTGACAAATATAGAACCTGATGATAACATATATAACCCGTTGCCTTCAGCTTATATAATTTAAAAAGACCAATAAAATAGTTAAATGTTTGAAGCACTATTCTATAGACACAAAAAAGAAGATTATTCAGGAGTTTATCAATATATTACAATTTACTTAGTTTTAATTTTTATTGGAATTACTGCTTATATCAGCATCGATCTTAATTTAAGTTAAATAATCTTATTTATCATATATTTCATAAAACTGATCTGAAAATACTCCTTTTTCACATTTTAAAAGCCATATGGTAAATAAGGCTAGTAAAGATATAAATAAAATCATATTTTTATACAAATATAAATGTATATTAAATATAGGTGAACCTACAATAATTATTTTCTTATGAATATCATACTTTTCAACATAAGTAATATTTTCTATGTATAAGCTATATTCTCCTGGTAATAAATTCTATGTTATTTTTCCATACAAAATCGGATATTTACTTCTTATGTTAAGCTTTAAATAATTAATAAATCATTAATCTTCGTATGAAATCCACATTTTCTTTTTATTTTCAAAATCTTTAAATTTAACTGAAAAATATTAGTCTTTAATATCCTTTGAGTTTATTTCTATTTTTTGCTAAGTTTATGTATTTTAAATGAATTTCAAATTATCTGCTTAAAATGTTGCAGCTAGTTTACCTAATGGAAATGCAATATCATTTTCAGTGTAATTAAACTAAGAGTTTTAAAATTATTTTTATCAATGATTAATTATCTATTCGTTAAATATCATATTTTGATTGTAATATTTTTCTGCTTATTTTTTATCTATTTATATTCCATGTATTTACTCATTAGGTAAACTTAATACAAAGTTTTTATGATTAAGCTAAACACCTTCAATCTAAAGATAAAAATATAGTCCATTTTTTGTCTCTTTATTAGTGGTAAATTTCAATTCAATTTATTTTTCTTTTGTATTAGGATAAGGAATAGTAATTATATTTACTTAATATAACTAATATAACAACTATAGGTTGAATATAAGAAATAATATCATTAAAATTATTAATAAATTTATATAGAGACTTTTATTAACGGATTTAAACTAAACATCAAATAGAAAACTAACAATTCATGAATCCATTATATTTGATTTATATAATTTATTAAGGTAGAATTCTAAAGGTATTTGTCCTAGTTGGATTTGTATTATAATATCTTTCCTTTGATTAATACTAACCATTGTTTCCATCTTATTCAACCTCTTGAATATCCTAATATTTTTATCTATTATTCTCTAATATTTAGATTTACTTCTTAAAAAATGATCTTTCCGCTATTGCTTAATCAAGTTTTTAATTTATCAATTGAATTTATTTATTGTTTTATAGAATAATTTACTTTGATTATTCTAATTAAGAGTTTTATTCGATTAATTTATTTTTCATATTTTCATTATCTTTTTTAATAAATTCATATTCTTTGTTCTTTTGAATCAGCAGTTAATATTTATGTTTGTAATCTTATGATTCATTTAGCTATTAACTAATTTCTTAATTTTCCTTGTTTTTGAGAGAAATTTAATTTTCTAAAGTTTTTATCTTTTCTTCTAGATAATTATTCTATTCTTTATATCTATCCATTTCATAAAGTTTTTGTTAATCAAATTACTCCTTCTTTTCTATTATTCTTTTTTCTTCTAAAATCTGCTTTATTTCTTATTCTTTAATTTTTAATTTTTATTCAGTTATTTGAATTTCGGATTTTATTTAAATTAAAATTATATCTTTATTTTCTAACTCCTTTTTAGCAATTTTTAAATCTTTTTTAAGCTCTTTAATTTCATTATTAAATAACTATTTACTTTCTTCAAATAATTATTAAATTTCTTATTTTTAATTTTCGTATTATTACTATTAACTTTATATTTCTTTTTATATAATATTTTCATTTTAATCTTAAATAAGCTTTACTTGTTAACAATATCTTTATTCTTACTCTTATAACTGATTTTTAACTTCTTTTAACTCTTAGTTTTTATATTATAATTATTATTGATAATTTTCAATAATTATTTTTTACTCTTATTATTATGTTGGAATTTGGTTTTTGTAAATTTTTAACTTTTATTATAAATCTTGAATTTCGTATTCATAATTATTAACTTAATCTTATAAAGTTTATTTTTGCTAATTAAGTTAATTGATTTTATTTCATAGTTTATTTTCCTCTTCTTAGCTCTGTATTTTTTATTACTAAATTTCAATATTTAGATTTTTTATATTAAATTCTAAATTAATAATTAACTCTTCTTAAACTGACTATTTTTCTTTAATTTATGCTAATATGTTGCTATTTATTATCATTTATGAATTGTTGAGATTTAATGAGTCAATTGATATTTCTGAATCGTTGTTTTAATCCTTTAGTTTTTATATAATTTAATCTTTACTATTAATAAAATGTTTTTATTAAGAAATTTCTTTTTGCTAATTTTTTAACTTTTATTCTTATTTCTCTATTTGTTCTTATAATGCTGTAATTTGAATTTTTAATTACTAATTTTCCAACTCAATTTTATTATTAAAAACCTTGCTTTGTTTATTAATTAAAGATTCTTAAAAATCCTTTGATCTTTTATTAAGATGTTCAGAAATCTCTTTTTCATAATCTTTAAACATTTTATCTGCTTTTCTATTTGCAATGATTTCTTTAAACTAAATTCCTTTTTCAACTCTGGCTTGGTTTATTAATGTATCTATGAACAAAGTTAGTTTCTGATTGAATTATTAAGAATATTCAATATCGGTTGTATTAATGTAACATTTTTCAACCAATTTGCCAATAATATAAAGATCTTCATAAACTGAGTTGGAAATATCAGAATTTTATATTATTTAGCAATTATTCAATTCTTATATAGTTTTTATGATCAAATTTAATTTCTTTTAGGAGGATATGATTTATGAAGGACTTTCTTTTAATATTTCTTAAATCAAATCCAACTCTCCAATATCATTCTCTTCTAATGTTTTCAAATTTCCCTCTATAAAATAAAGCAATTGTTACAAGAGCTTTTCTATGAGATTTTATTTTTAATTTTATTCTAATTTTGACATAAAAATTATAAAAAATATTTTAATAAAATTATTCTTAAATTTTCTTTGATTTTAAGAATTCTATTTTTGATGGAGAAAAAGGTTGTTTTGTGCTTTATTTGAGTTTTAAATATTCACTTCAAAGTTTTTCAATTTCCTAATATTAAGAACTGATGTTATCTTATAATAGCTTTATTCTATTATCGTACTAATAGCTGATTTCATTGAATTTTTCTCAATTTTTATTAAATTCTATTTAACAAGCTTGTAAATTATTCTCCAGTAATTTGTTTTCTTAAATCTACATTTAATAGGACTTTTATAACTCTAAATTTTAATTCCTTAATTCTTGATTTTATCAATTCTTGTTAATAATAGAATTTTCTAAATTTTCATTGTTTTCTTTTAATAATTCATTTTACTTATTTAATTCGAATTTTTCTTTAGTCAATTGCTCTAATCAGCATTAGTTTTCAGATAATTGTTTTTCTTATTAAATTATCTGTATATGAAGATTATCGGTTTCTTATTGGATTATACTAAATCATTATTCCTATTATTAATACAATTATTTGAACTATTCTTAGCTTTCATATAATCTGTCTTCTTATGTCTCAATTATTTGCTCAATTTATTTCATATTGCTTTTTATCAGTTTTTTAAGATCTTAATTCTCTTCTTATAAATCATCACATATTTCATTATTATCTTATAATGTTTTCTCTAATTATTATAATCAGAATTCTAATAGTTAATTCTTCTTTTATAATTATTAAAATAATTCTTCTTAATGACAATTTTTGCCTTGATTTTTAAAAATATTATCAAAGCCATATTTTTGATTCTAAAAAAATTAGTTTTATTCTTTATCATTGTTTGTTTTATATAAATCTTATGCTCTTGAAGCACTTTATCCTCTTTTGTTTCAATTTTGTCTCATTTAATCATATATTGTCTTTGTTGTTCTAAAAGTTTATTCCAAATCTTAAATTTCTTATTTTGCATAATAATTTGTTGGCTTGGTAAACTGATAACTTTATTAATTCATTATAATATTCATAAAACATTAATTATTCTGCTTTTAAAGTCGCTTAATCAATTTCATATTCCAATTCATGACTAATTTTTACTATAAATTTTGAGTTTATTTCCACTGGGATTTAAAAGAAAGAAATTAACCCTAATTGATAAAGATTTTCAAAACCTCTAAAAATGTTATTCTCTTAAAATCACTAACCTGTTGCTGATATGTTCCCAGATCGAAGTTTTTCTAAAATAATGCTTACGCTAAGAACTGTTGATTCGTCTATTTCTCTCCATATTTTTACAATCTCTTTTAATATGCATTTTTATAGAAAAGATAAAGAGTTGAAAAAACGTTTTTAATCAAAGCAATTAAATTTCTTTTTTGACTATTCGATTGATTAAAGAAAACTATCAACGCTAAATGAAGAAATCTATTTTTCGTAAATAATATATAGAGCACCTCTTAAAACATTGAAAACCTAACTTATCTAATTATTTAACATGTAAATATTATCAAGCTATTATATTATATGCTCGTTTTTCAATATTATATTTAGTTCATTTTTTCAATCCAAATTTTGATTAAAAATTTCTGTTAATAATTTCTAATTATAATTAAAAAAATAGCTTGAATATGTTAACCTAGATTTTACTCTTTTTTCTAATTAATCTTGAAAAAATAGATTTTATGTTCCCAATATTAGTAATGGCTTCTATTTATATCTCTTCATGCAGTCAACAAAAGAATATATAAAACTTTATCTGTTTTTATGCAATAAAAGATCAAAATTATCCAAATAAACTAAAGTTTTCTTTGAAGAAAAATGTTATGAAAAAAGGCTCTCAATTCCTTCTATAATATTCTCTTCTTATTCCTCTTTTATTTCATCTTCAAAAACATCATTAGAAAATTCTGTATTAATATAATTGATTATCTTCATATCTTATTCAAAAAATTCCAAATTTAGGAAAAATCATTTATCGAATTTTCATTATGAAAACAGATCGACTAATCTTTTACGACCACTTCCTTTGTTTCCAAATAAAATAATTATTTTTTAATCATTTTCAGTGTTAAACTATTAAATAATATTTTACAAACTAATATTATATTTAGCTAAAAATTCCACAAAACTATTCTCAAAGCCTTCCAATAGCTTTAGCTGTTGTGTTAACTTTTGCATTTATTTAATTATAAATTTAATTAATTATAAGAAATCGCCTATTATTTAAAAACCATTTAGATTTCAGAATCTATCTTATAAGATATTAATATTTAATTTTATCTAAAAACAATGTATTCATTATTGAATGATATGAACTAATCGATTTTCTCTGTTATGTTATAATCAATTAATATTTATTCTTTTTTAAGAAAATTTTATTCCACATTTTCTTAAATTTTAAAAACTCGAATGTTTTAAAAATTGTTTTCCAAAATTACAATTCATTTTTCATTATTGGTAAAGAAAAATGCTTATTAACTATTTTAATATTTACTTTTAATTTAAAATAATAATTCTTGTGTTGTTATATTTATGACTTTATATTTCTTATTATTAGTAGTACATATTAATAGATTTCCAGAATTTGAAAACACAGCTTATTAAACAGATTTTTTTCTTTTAGATACAAGTATGTTTATATTGTTTTAAATATCCTCTTTAATTTAATAAATATTTATTTAAGATTCAATATTAGAGATTAGAAATATTTAATCATTTTTATAAGGAATGCTTAATATTTGTGACTATAAAGTCAAAACTATTAAAATAGTAAAGCTTTTATTAGATAAAATATTAAGCTAAAGATTATCTTATTTGTTAACTAAAACATATGTAAAGTTAAGAAAAGCTTTAATCAATTATATATTTCCATCCATTTATATTAATAAACTTGGTTTGTTTTCTACTAAATCATTTTATATTTCGAAAATACATAACTCATTTTATAATTATCAAATTACTGCGAAAAATATATTACTTAACTCATATAGTGAAATTAATACAAAATCATGTGTAATTATATTAGTTTATAAAAGCATAAAAAGGTCTTTGGTTCGATAATAATTCAATCTATGATTATTATATATACAAATCAAGCTTTAATCTTAATTCGTAAAAAACATTATAAATTTATAGTAAAAATATAATGGATAAATAACTACTAACATTATTAGAATAAAGCTAATCTGTTAATTAAATCAAAACAAAACTATAATAAACATTAAATGTTCTTTTATTAGGTTAATAAAAAAGTGGGAAAATGGAGTTAATAAGATCAATTAAAAAACTACTTAAGATTAATATTTAAGATAATATTTCAAAGAAAGATTTTCCTCATCCCAAATTTGAAACAGTCGATTTAGAAAGCTTTATTCCAGACAACGGTTTAGATATAATTCCAAAGATAAACTTTTACTTAATAAATGAAGAAACTTAAATATTAAAAAATATTCTTTCCAAAAATACATTAGAAAATTTTATCATTTTTATTGTTATTGATTTAAGTTCTCCATAAACAATTGTCCAATAATATTTGACTTGGACAAAATACATTAATAATCATATCATTGATGGATTGGTTTAGTCTTTAGACGAATGATAGAAACAATAAGCATAAATTTCAAAAAAGAACTTTCAATAAATGGTTTAGCTACTCAATCCAAATAAGACTTTAACAGAACTTGATTTACCGTTTTTCTTTCCTTTGGTTTTAATAGGAACAAAAATTAATATTTTAGAATAAAACAATTAAAATGAAGAATAATCTTATGCTGAGTTTTGAATAAGAGAATTAGCGGTAAAATCGGAATCCTTGGTTTCTATCATAAATTCTTATGATAAAAAATCTATCGAAAATTTGCTTTAATTTTTAGCCAGTTTAATAATATGTGAATAATAAGCGAAAATTTCATTAGAAAGAAAATCCTTATTTTTACCTTGCAAATATGACAATTTAGCAATTTTAGAATAATTGTTTATGAATGAAAAAGAAATGATTTTTTCTGCTTAATAAGAGGAAAAGACAGTTGAAAATACGAAATAAAATGAGTAATGTTTACCTTATTAAGAGTTTTTATTAAAGCTTCAAACTTAAGACTAATCTCAATATGAAAGTTTTATAAATAAAAATTCTATTTTCGAGAATGTCAGTAATATTTAAGATCTAATGAAACTTGGTTAATAAATTATATTAAAAATCAAAATTATTGAAAATTATATTCATTAAGCCTCCAATTCGTTTTAAAATTCTGAAATCAAATCCTGTATTGCTTAAGATGGTGTTCCTCTTACATTGATGGCATAACATCCTGGTATTATGCTTTAGGCACCAATTTATTAAGCAAACCAAGACTCCTAAGGATTTGTAATGCATACAATACTTCCAAAACTTTCCGTTGTATATTCAGGAACATCGTAGCCATGGAATATTTAACAATTTTCACAAGAGTTTTTATTAAATTATTTTTCGGTCTTTACTAAATGACATCTTAAGCAGCATCTTTATCTTTTCAAATCATCGGGTAAAACATATTGTTATTTTTATACCATTAATTATAATAATTTCAATGTTTAAAATACTGTTATTTTTTCTTTTAAATTTAAGAATCTACAAAAATGATATTCTTGATGTTTATGACGAAAGAAGAGATTAAGAAGAATATATTAAAACCTTAGAAGAAATGCTAGAGTAAATAAACACATTAAATTAAGACTTAGATTAAACAATAAAAGATGTATAATATTGAACAAGTAATTTAATGGGTTTAATAGACGAGAAAATACAATTTGCTCAATTAATGAAATCGAACTGAAAACTAAATTAATAAATTTTTCTTTTAAAATTATTATAATTTAATATGAAATGCAATTATTGCAATAAAGAAAGCTAAGATTGCAAATTATGCAGTGGATGTAAGAAAGTTTATTATTGTGATAAATAATGTTAAATTAGTGATTGGTAACTGCATAAGGAGTTTTGTTAATCTTATTAGAAGTAATAATAATCAAAAATCAATTAGTATTAACTTATTGAGTAAATTGGTACTGGAAATTTTACTAAAATCTATAAAGCTAAGAATAAAGAAAATTAATAAGAAATTGCCATAAAAGTTGGAGATATTTAAAGGCTAAAAAGAATGAATAAATTATAAGATATTTAAACTGAAATTCATTGTTTAAAAAAACTACAGAAAAACTCTTAATGAATAGTTGATTTCATCGATAGTTTTGAAGATGAATTAAATATTTATGTTTTGTTATAACTTTTATAAGGATAGGATTTATTTGATAAAATAAAGAAAAATGAAAATATTGAGATTTCATTGGTTAAGAAAATATTTTATTAAATTTGCTTAGGCGTTAAGGAGATTCATGATTAATAAATTTGCCATAGAGATTTGAAGCCTGAAAACATTTTTATTTTAAATGATGATTTTTCAATAAAAATATTCGATTTTGGCTGTGCTTGGGATTTAGAGAAAAATATTAAAGGTTTAGGTAATGGTTCAACCGGTAGATGATTTTATGAGCATTATGTTGGAACCCCTTAATATATGGCACCAGAAAGTATATGAAATTAAAGATCTGGTTTTTATTCAGATATTTATTGTCTTGGAGGGGTTTTGTATTTTATGATTAGCAAAAAACCTCCATATGATGATTAAACAGAATATTTGATTTTCAATAAGAAAATCAATAAAGAAAAAATAGACTTTTCCGATAGTAATTTCAACAGCGAAATAATTGATCTTATTAATCATATGATGAAATACGAATATGATTAAAGACCAACTATAAATGAATTATTATAAAAAATCAAAGACTGGGAATAATTAATTGAAAAATTATAAAATTTATATTTATTAATGAGCATTTTATATTTATTTTTTTGTATTGGAATTTTCTTATAATTTATAAGTCTTTTATTCTTGATTTTAAAGATATAACTCTAACTACTTCTATAACATAGGTAAAAAACCAGGAAATTTTTTCTCTTATAATTATTCATATAAATCATATATTTTACATCAATAAATTTTACAAACTAAAGTAACCATTTATTCGTAAATAATCAAGTATTTCTCCAAAGGACAATCTTTATAAGTTAAATAGTTCTAATTTAAAAAGCTTAAAATTCATAATCCATAATTAAACTAAGAATTTGCATTTTTTTCTTGTTTTGTCATTCTAGTTAAAATTCTATTAATTACTCCTTTCATCTTAAACGCCATATCGATCCAATTAGGTTTTTCTTATTCTTATATTCTAACCTTATCTATTACGGTTGTAAATATTAATAAAATAATATCAAGAAAGTTTTCATCGAAAAACTTAATAACGATTGTGTTAATATGATTTGATATTTCTTATCCTTTATAACTAACATCATTTTCTACGCTTTAGAACAAATCTTTATTCATGTCAATATATAACATTAAATTAAGTACTGAATATACTAACTATTAACTTTATACTAATTAAAGATGATTTAATAAGTAATTTCAAGTTAGAAAATCATCACAAATAGAAATCCAATCTAAAATACTTTCTCAGCTACTTGGAATATTAATAAACTTTATTGACTCGTCAATGATAAACTATATAATTCAAGGTAAATCATCTTAAAGATCTGTTAATGGTTGGTTTTTCTTTTATTTTACTTTAAAATAACTAAAGTTTTGAACGATTGGCTATTAAATACCTTCTTACATAATCTGCTAAAAATACGGATTTTATTTTAAAGAAATGAGTAAGGAGTTTATTAACTCTTTTTTCTCTAATTAAAAATCTCTTAAATAATTCAAATCTTCCTTGGATATTTTTTAGCTTTAAGAATATTAGTTTATTGCAATCATGCATCTATAAAGTTTATTCTAAGTACTTTGCTTGCTTTCTTATTTAAATATCTAAATTAACTGATTAAAATAGTTTTCAGAATTTACTTGTTTAACTAATTAATCTAAAAGGGAAAATCCTTCAATATGATGATTTAAAACTAATCTTAAAATACTATTAAAAATTACCATTTTCTAACTTTCTTGTTATAATTCCTATTAATACCCTTATAAACTATTAATTAATTTTACTGCTAATTTTTCAAATGAACTTATAATGCTTTTTCTTTAAGTATCATAAACCCTTACATAAATTATTTAAAAAAATGTTATAATACTGTCTAAGTTATATATTCCTAATTGTAATAGCTAATTTACAGAGTTTTGGATTACCTCGGTTTCATAAGAAAATAAGTTAATATTTTACTAATGATTTGGATGAATAATAGAATTTACTCTATTTTTTAAATCATTTATTTCTATATCTTTTGGCTCTGAAAAATTCAAGATAGAATTTAGTAATTATTGAGGTGGTTTTTGTGTCGACTCTTTTTCCTATGAAACTTCATTATTTGTTTTTAGTTATCCAGAGCGTTTAAAATTATCCTGTTTATTTATACTAATTTTTTTATAAAGCTCAATTTGATCTTTAATGTTTTATTTTACGTTTTTTTATATGATAAACTCCTAAGACAAACTTTTAGATAAAATACTTAACAATTACTTGAAAATACTTTTCTCTTATTAAATAACTATTGCTTCTTAAAAACTTACCAACATTTCTTTTTAAGTCAAACAGTCTAAATAATTCTTGAAATAATCCAATGTTTAAATTATACATATTTCTTATTAATTTACTTTCTTTAGTGATTTTTAAAGTTTCAAGTTTTATTATTAAATTTGATAATAAAACCTTTATATTTCTTTCATTCAAATTTTCAGATAATTTTTACAAACATAAGCTTATATCACTATCAGACAAATACCTTAATATTTGATAGATTATATTAACTCCTGTTGAGGTTGATTAAGATTCAAGGATTTCTTTAAAGTTCAAAATTTCAAAGAATTTTTAACCTTTCATTTTAATCTCAGCAACACTGCTTTTTATCAATCCATCTTTTAAATTCTCCAAATTTTATTCTGTCATTATTTTTTAATTCTGATATTTTTATATGATTTTTTCAATGTTTATTTTTTCTTCAGATTTTTCAGATAATTCCTTTTTAGTGTTTCCTTGCATTTCATGAATAGAGGAAAAGTTTGGCATTTTTAAAGCCTTTTAAACATCCTAAGAAAGTCAAGTAGATTTTTTTAATTCAGAAATTACACTTTCTTGAAAATTCTTATTAAAAATATTCGAAGTTATGTTTTGTATAAGATCCGGGAAAGATGGTGCATATTAAATAAGAAACTTTGTGGCTTAAATTCAAACCTCATGATCTTTAGAATTTAAACTTTCTTCAAAGAAATACATTATATCCTCTTTTGAATATTTTTCGGGTTAATCCCCTATTATATCTACTAATAATTATATTAAATCTTAAGTTATTCTTATTTATCAATCTTCTCCTTTCAAAAAATTGCAAATAATTTTGAATATTTTTATAAATTAATTTCCTTAGCAAATTTCCTTAAATAAATTCTTAAGATTTTCATATAATTTTTTATCCGAGTTCTTCTTTAATAAAAACTCTAAACAATAATAGATAAGGCCATTATCTTAATG
>JACCDV010911907.1_pt1 | contig 11853 bp, 10 predicted proteins | sample 7446131 | NCBI WGS metagenome assembly JACCDV01 (sample SAMN15323448, study PRJNA562643) | freshwater metagenome | isolation source: river surface water | place: USA:Blue River Watershed | collected 2017-08-17
AGAACAACATTACGATCAACATTTTCATCGACACCACTGAGAAGAAGTACGTCGCAGGCTTCTTTTGGGAGGAGTTCAAAATCGACAGTCTGCCCTCGGAAATAAAGATCGAAGACGTGATTTTCGGAGTCTCCCTTCAGAAAACTGAGGCGAAGAGCGAGTTCGGAGTGATGGTCGGCGGAAAGGGTTCATTCACAACGAGGAATAAGACTGAGTCCAACCTTTACGTGAGCTACAGCTACGGCAGTGAGGAGCAAAGGCTTTAGTTTGGGGCCAGCCTCTCAGTCATCACCTCCCTCCTCGAACTCATCGGCGTCCAAGTGCCGCAGGCGATCGTCGACTTCACCTCCCGAAACTCAATCAGTGTCGAGTGGATTGCCAGCACCGACAAAAAGATTATGGACGAAATCAAAAACGGGGAATAGGGCAGTGGAGAGAAATGATTCACATTCAATTATTTCAAAACTCAATTATAATAAATAGAATGTTAATAAATGTTAATAATAATAAATGATATTACCCTCTTCATCTATTCTTATTATTTTTTCATTAATGTTTAGTTCGGTGAGAACTCGAACCCAATATCTGTTGATTTTGTATTGAGTTAGTCAAGTTTAAAGTATTTTCTTAAATCAAAATTAGTTTTAGTGGGCGTTGGCATCACCTAAAAGCTCCCTCTTACATTCAACTCATGTCTTGAACGAAAATATTTCTTTTTAAGCTCTTCTTACTCTTCTTAGTTCGAATTCCGACACTTTTTTTAATAAACAATGTCAAAAGACAGACTAAGTTTAGCGCTTAAAAATCGATTCCGCACTAAAAATATAGGAGTTTCTCTTTTATCATCCTCAAAATTCGAGTATTTGTGGTCTAAATTGTCTTTTCACTCCATTTGTTCTCAGTGGAAACAATGATTATTTTCGGTCTCATGCATTAATCTTAAGTTAATGTGATAGAAGAACATAATAAATACGTGTAAAGGCTCAGAAGCAATCATTGGGTAAGTTATTCGAATAATCAAAGAATAGTTACCAGGTCGGACATATATTTGATTGAGCATAATTAGGTAATTAAGAAGTGCCATATGGATAAATCGATTATTTCTTCGAAATATCAACCATTTTTTTGCATTAATATCGGCTAATAAACTTAGCGATTGCTAAATGTACAATAAGTATAAATTTATTACCACTTGTTCTCTATATTGACTACTCAATATATATTTATATATTTATCGTATTGGAAAGCAAAGATAACTTAAATAATGATTGAAGGATCATTCAATATTCTCTTTTTATGAAGTCCCATACTTTGTTGGCAAACAAGAGCACAAAATCACTAACCTATTTAAAGGAAATTATAATTTCATGCTTAATTGATTTTCCAAGAATGGTAAGTTAAATTGTAATCGTTGCCCTATCTTTTTTGATGTCGAACTTAAAGTTTACCTTTTTACATTTGATGATGGAAGAGATGCCATTTGGCAAAGCTGATAAATACTCCAAAGCTGGCCTGGCAGCTTCCTCAGCCCAGACCAAACTTTACTTAGCAATTATGATTTCAAGGTCTGTAAGATTGTAATTTTAGTTGGCAAGATAGTAATCCTAATCAATTTAGGCGGACAAAGCATCACTTTTTTCATTAGCTTGTAGTTTAGCCTCTGCGATGGCAGATGCAAATCTATGTTAGGCTGCTTTCCTTGCTTCATTTTATTCAGCTTTAGTTGTTTACAACCCAGAATTGTAAATTTTATCAGTTAAAGCCATCATGGAATCCAATGCAGTTTTTGATCCTTTTATGGCACTAAAATACAACTAATCTGCAGCTGCTATCGAATTTTTATATTTTTGTTCAGCAGCATATAACTTTTCTTTGCTGCTTGCCTCCATTCCAGGCAGCTTTGATTTGGCAGCATTTAAAGAATTTTATATGCTAACAGTATTTATCTCTCTTTCTCTGAATGATATAATGGTTGTTTAGAGCAATTATATCTCACTTTTTAGAAGGTGAAGATTTTTTGAAATTTACTACTTTTAAGCCTATAGCTGCTTGGCTGTTTTGTTTTTTTATACCTAATGCTTCTAAACAGCTCTTTTGAGCTCATCTTCATATGCCTTCTTTGCATTTTCTTGCGCTCTTTGCTTGGATTCAAAAAGTCTATATCCCTCCTTTGTGAATTTTTACTTTACTTCTTTCAATTCATTATCAAACACAGTTTGAGCGATTTTTTTCAAAGGCTCAAAGTGTTTTTTGTATTCAATCTTTTGATAAAAAAACTTGTTCTATTTCTTTTCAAATGCAATATTCACAAGGTTCTTCTTTTCTGCAATCTTTTTATTGAGTTCATTTAACTGATCTTGGGCTTCTTAGAAAGGTTTTGCCATTTTGGTTGCAGTTTCTGTTAACACTTTTTCAATCAAAGGGATTAGAGATTCTATCTTTAAATCAACATTAACTTTAATTTGATCGCTGAGTCTCAGCAATCCCGCTTCCAATTCAAATGAGTCTTCAATGAAGTCCAGGCCAAATATTTTAATCGGCCCTTGAGTCTTAAAAATAATGCCATCAACGTCAGCCTTTCCATAAACTGGTCTATCAAACAAATCTAAAATTGAAATTAAGCCCTCCATATTAAAATTGGAGTTGAAAGAATCCACTTGAACCTCAAAAGTTGGACCCATTCGTTGATAGTTAGAAGTCTTAAGAGTCAAGATATTAGTTAAGTGAAGTTAACCTATTTCGCATAGCATTTTCAATGTTTTTTCTTTGAACTAAAGATCGATTCGAGCGGGACAGTCTCCGATCTCACAATCGAATTTCCCTGAGAAGCCTTCTTAAATTGTGTTACCAGGAAAGGCTATGTTATCAGGCACATTCTTTAGAACAATTTGATTGAGAACATGAAGAATTTACATTGGGAATTGAACCTCTGTCAGAGGGAGAATTTCAGACAATCCAAAAGTTAATCTTACAGGTATATACCTCGTATCTATCTCTTTTAGCTTCTTTTAAATCTCCTTTTTCTCCTACTCGCTAGGTTAGGGGAATATATCAGTGTCTTACATAATTTTTATATTCATCATACAAAATGCTGGCCATTTATAATATATGGTAAAAATATGAATATCGAGATCTAGGGATTGGAGCTGATTTACGCAATGATGTTCTCGCATTTTCCCTCCTCACCCCTTCTCTTTTATTCGTATCTAGATGTCTCCCTTTCTTCAAACCCATCACTCCCTCGCTGATCGATCGCCTTGAAAATTTTATTGCCTTCTGTAAAATAAAGCGATTTGATCTCCCTAAAGGATGAAACAGGATGAAAAACGAATGTTTTAAGCAAAAGACGAAATCAGGTTAGTCAGTGAATGCAAAAAAGATTTTTTGATTTTTAGTGAGGAATAAGTAAAATAGCAAGGGTGACACTGTTTAGGTAGTGCTGAATGCGATTTAGCAACGGATTCAAAAAAAACAATCGCCAACTGAAGTCCTTGTGTCGATTTATGTATAAAAATCCAATCAAATTTTAATTCAAAGGAAAAATCGGATTAAACTTTAATTAAAAGTAGAGGATGATATAGGTAAATGGACTCAAAATAGCCTATCGAGGATTATCTGAACGATCTAAGATTATAAACTTTTTATCGTTTTAGCAAGCTTAGTGAGGATTGAGTTGATATCGATTTTGCCGATAGATAATACACTAATTAGCTAACTATTTAGCAGATGAGGATATTTAATCATAATTAATTCATTATCATTCAAATTTGTCTGAGATAACTTCCCAAATTTTCTGTCCAAGTACTACTAAAAAGTGAGAAATCTGATTGAACGGAATTTAAATTGTCGTCTTGAGCGTCTTTCCAAGGATAGTCAGGTCGATTTTGATGTCCGTCATTTATTTTTTGAGATCGAATTCAAAGAATAGCTATCTGATGACCATGATGGTAGGAAGTCCATTGCTGAGGCTCCCCAAAAACTTTAAAGGCTATTTAGCGTACTCTTCGGTCTTGGCTACAGCTTCCTTGGCCAGTACAACAGCGAGGTCTGCGGCGTTGAAAGCTGACTTGGCTGCAAGGAAGGCTTTATTAATTAGTGCAACCTAAGCTTCCCCTGCCTTCTTGGCTGCTTAATTTGCTGCTGCTATAGCCTTTTAATAGACAGACTGCGATATTTTCAAAGCTTTGTCATATACAACCCCTGCTGATGCAATAGCAGTCGAGTAAACTTCCTTTGCTGTATCTAGAGCCAAAATAGCTGCTCGTTTTGATACTTCAATTGCTGCATTATAAGCTTCATTAGCAGTTGTCAGTGCTCCTTGATAAATACGCTCAGCCTTACTTATACCCACATTGAAAGCTGTCTCTGCTGCTTAAAATAATTTTTTAGCAGGATAATAGACAGCCTCGTAAGCAGTTATTTTCCATTAATTTCGCCACCCGCCATTTTTTAGCCTTTCCATTTCCTCTCGAACGGGTTTAAATACATATTGAGCCGCCTTAAATATACTTTCAGCTGATGCCCTTGCATTTTATAGTGTTCTAGTTCCATTAGTTTTCGCAGTTGCAAATGCCGAGCCAGCACTTTTTTGCTACTAATCTTGTTTCTTATAGATATTATTTTTAGCCTGTTACACAATTTTCTCTGCTCTTTATTTTTATGATTCGAAAGTATTCTTGGCTTTTTCGCGTTATCTTTATAATACTTCCACCGCTTATTTTTTGTGCATCTCAAAAACTTTGTTGTACTCCAGCATTTGATTCTGAACGATTTTCTTATACCTTTAAAGTTCAATATTAAAGGCTTCTTTCTTTTTCTAAAATTATTACTGGGTTTGGTTTAGCTTAGCTTGAGCAGCTTCAAAAGGTGCTACGCCTTTCATCGCTAATTATTTTAAGATAGCTTAAAGCAAAGTAAAAGTGGCAGCTCCTGTTTTGAAGTTAGCCTCGATTTGAAAATGGTCACTAGCTTTCAAGAAACCGGCACGTAGTAAGAATGAGCCTTCAACAAAATCCCACCCGAATATTTTGACTGCACTTCTAGCCTTAAAGTAGATCCCATTGATATCGACTTAACCATACACTTCTCTGTCAACTAAATCGAGGATAGAGAGTGAGCCATCGATTCTGAGGTGAGATTTGAGAGAGAGTTCAGCTTCTACATCAAAGGAGGGTCCTTTTCCAGGCTACTTAAAGCTCTTAAGAGTCATGATTCGAGGTATATTGATTTAGTCTATATATCCAGATAACTTAAAGATGTTTTTTTTAAATTCAAGCAAAAATTTAGCCTTGTAACCGAAGATTTAACAATCTAAATTGCCTAAAAAACCCTAGTCATAGAAATTGTCGCCAATCTTGACTCCTCCAACAGGAACTAATTGAGCAATCATTTTATTGATAGTTATATCGTTGAGAATATTAGAAATGCTGCTGGGCGGACTGATATTAAAGGCAGATAGGATCTTAGAAAGCTTGAATGACTTCATTTTGACTGACAGCATATTCCTGAGAGGGTTTACGGCGTCGACAGAAACAGCAGCTTCACCCTTCATCTCTCCAATCTTTATTTCTCCCTTTATTGCGAACCCGCTCTAAGTAATTTCAAGCACCAGGTCTTTTACATATGTGTTTCTGAGTTTCATGGGATTTTCCCAAATCCCCTGCATTTCGGCTGTAAACTTTACAACAACGCCTACTGTAAAAGAGCTCACAAAAATAAAATCACGACTGCATATTTTGGCAGAGATTTCACTATAAATTCCAAAAGAAGGGGCAGTTCCTGAGGGGGTTATAATTAATCCTAAGGACTTGAGAGTGATCGCGTTATTAATCTTTACATCTTTCATAAGTCCTGATATCTTGGCTGTAATGTTTTTCCAACTGTTGATAGTTAGAGAAAACGCAAGGTTCAAAGATCCTGAGAGGCCAGGTTTCAGCATATCGACTAGATTTGCCAAAGCCTTAATCTTGCTAATAACAAAAATTCCATCAATTTTCAATCCTTCCCCCTTATTATTTGCCTGAACTTTTATTTTGTTCAAGCCCAATACATCCAAAAATTCAAGCAGCTTCGAAACATCTTTAAAACTAAAGTTTTTCGGAGGAGAAAAAGAGCACTGAAAAGTACCGTCTTTGACGTCGATTTGGCATGTTCCTATTGGGGATTATGCTTTTACAACAAAATTGGAGAAATTTTTGAATTTAAAGCTAATATCTTTAAGCTGAAACTAATTGAGAACAGAGGAGGGGTCAATACCATCTATGCCGTTAGTGAGGTTGGCAATGAGTTTTCCGAAAGGAATGTTCTGCATGTACCCCTCAAGCATGTACTACTATTTTTTGTCGAAGGAGTGCTCGACCCTGAGAGGAAGGCCAGCGATATTGAAGATAAAATAAGCCCTGTTCTAAGTAATATTGTCCTTATCGCCAGCAATCTTATACCCAATCTCATTTATTCCGAAATCTTTTTCAAAAAAAGTGAATTTGTAATTGTCGCTATGGAGAAACCCAAAAATACTCCAGCTTTTCTATAGGAAGTCTTTGGACAATTCGAAAAAGATGTTAATTTAGAAGTATTTATTAAGCTCACTGTCTGAGGAGAGGCCAAAGCTTTAGAGGAGCGAAAGGATAGAAGTTTCACATTTAAGTTTAAGGGTTGAGTCAACCAAATAAAGGGTTTATTTGAGATCAAATGGATTTGTTACATGAAGCTCACAAGTAATGAAGCCAGTGCGGCTTGGAAGACGGTAATCACCTGATAAATCCACCTTGAAATCAAAAGGACCGACCTTAATTCTCTATGATATATTTGTCAAAACAATCTGCTTGTTCTTTTCCCTTTAATCAATTCTCAACAAGATATTACCTGAGTCATTTTTAGGATCTTCAGGCTGAGGATCATTTTCTTTTGCCCAAGGTTAATTGTCAATGTATTACATTATCTTTATATTGATGGGAGGAAATTTAATGCGTTTATAATATAAAGGCGAAAATATCAAAATCGAGATCTAGGGATTGAGAAAGCCAGTGGCTTTACTGTGCTTCCAGTCTTCTCCTCACTCCCCCCTCCCCATCCCTATCTAGGCAGCTTCTTTACCCATGAACTATCATTCCCACATCATCTCCCAAGAACTCTTAAACCTGCGAGAGGTACTTTAAAACTTATGTTCTGAACTCTCTTCTTTCTCATAAGTGCAGCGCTGATCACCTAGCTTGAGTTTTATTGGTTTTTTGTAATTCGCCTTTTCATGATTGATCCGAAAATGCAACTTTAACTTTTTCGATTAAAGTCTGAACTCCAAAAAACAGCTAGTTGGGTCCAAGATAAAAGGCCTTGAAAGGATGGAACCCAAGCGGATCTTCGGTGGTGCATGTAAAAAAAATGTAAACAAATGGATTTTTAGTGAGGAATGAGGAAAGGAAGCAATGATTGGCTATTCTAAAAGAGAATATTGCTTTTTTGCTCGAAATGTCCGAAAAACTACTTTGGGCTGAAATACTTAGATTTGATCCCTTGTATAATAATCTAAAGAAATGAGTAGAGAAATGTAAAATTATGTTTCTGAGAAGAAGTAAGAGCCAAAGTAGATAATTGAGCGTATTTAATCCTTGGTGATTTAAGAGCTGCCTGTTGTGATTGAAAAATATGAATCTATTAAAACTAAGGTTGGGGAGGACGCAGGCTCCAAGGGAGATAAGAATAGGTACGTTGGAAAGATATCTGGGTTATTAACAGTTCCGATTGCTAAATTTTCCACCCATTTCTCCTCCAAGGTTCCCTTCTCTTCCAAGAAGAAAAGCGGAATCGCCCTCAGCTTCAAGACAAATGACTTTACTGACGATAAGCTAGCCCTTTTGAACCAGTTTGTGTTTGGAGAGAGGGATGTAAAGCCTATTGTTCTCAACAAAGAGGCTGCGGTAAAGATTGTGACTTCGATGATTGATAAAGCAAAAGTCTTTGATAAGCTCAAACCCTATTGGTAAAAGGCAGTAAAATTTATAACTGAGAACAATATTTCGATTAACATCTTCATCGATCGAACTGAGAAGAAATATATCGCAGGATTCTTTTGGAAGGATTTCAAGATCGACAGGTTGCCCTAGGAAATCAAGCTCTAAGATGTAATATTCGGAATATCCCTCCACAAAACAGAAACAAAGAATGAGTTTGGAGTCATGATTGGTGGAAAGGGATCATTCACAACAAAGAACAAGACTGAGTCCAACCTTTTTATTAGCTACAGCTACAATAATGAGGAGCAAAGATTGTAGCTTGAAGCAACATTCTCCGTTGTCACCTCCCTTCTTTAGCTCTTGGGAGTCAAATTCCCAAAAGAAATCGTCGCATTTACATAAAGAAATTCGTTAAGCGTTGAGTGGGTTGCTGATTCAAATAAAAAAATTATGGACGAAATTAAAAATGGAGAATAAAACGGTGACAACAAATGATTAACATCAAATGATTAAAATATTTAATGTATTAATTAAACTGTATATGATTGTAGTGTATAATAATGAGATAAAATATGTGGTTTTGGAGGACTTTGGATACATCGACGACCTGAGGAGACTCATGATAAATATGGTTATAGACAAATTAAAATCCTTCTTTTTTCAATTTGACACGAATCAATTTTTAGTTCAGTTTAATTAATATCAAATTTTTATTCAAGCCTTTTCCCAAAGGATTAGCTTTCCTTTAGTATCTTTCAAAAATAACAGTAGAGATAGTTTAGTTAAATAGTCGAGAAAGAGAATTTTATTGCCTAAGTTACTTTTGTCGATTTTTGATGCTGGTGTTTATTATTATTGTCTTGACCATTCTTTTCGCAACATTTGCAGGGCAATGGAGCTTAAAAAGCCAATGAATAGCAGATAATACACACTCTCATCGGCTTTTCCAGCGGATTAGCTGAAAAGATGAGGTTATTGGGATTTAGCATGATATGGAAAATGATTTTTGGAAGGTTGCAGACTGCACATTCGAAGCGTGATTTGAGATGGGTGGATGTTAACGAATTTTGTGTGATCCATTAAAATATAGATAGATAATAATTCTGATAAATTACAAACACACTCATTGACAGATGGCGTGAACCCACTCGCTGCTCTCCCCGCAACGAAAATGGTAGATCTTGTCCTCCCCAAACACTTAGAACTTCTACTCACTGAATAGCTTGGCCCTCTGCCCCTCCACCTCCCTCAACCTCACCAGCTTCCGCGACAGGTCCTCACAACCAATCACAAAGAGCTATTTCTACTTGGTGAGCACGAGCAAGACAAATGTATAGAAGATGAATGATTTTTCCTAAATGATGGAGTATTTGGCGACTGTCTTGCCCTAAGCAGCAAAGGACTGAAGCAGCTCTTACTGCTTGGCCTTGAAAGCCATGAATTTTTACTCTGTCTCCTTCTTCTCCTGCTCTCCCTTTTCTGGCTCCTGCAGCTCAGCGATGAAGGGCACGCTCATGCTAAATATGTTGTCGACGTCAAGCCCCTTGAAGTAAGGGTGGGCTTTTAGCTTAGCGTACGTCAGCTCTTCTCTCGTCCCTGACCCCAAACGATCGTCTGGATTCTTGATCAGCAGCTTTTTAATGAGGTCGATTGCGTCCTCCGTGATTTCTTCATTCTTCATGGGGAGAGAGCTACCTTGGTGAAGGTTACCTCAGCCTTCTTGATTTTTTCGAACACTGCGAACTCGTAGTTGTCCTTGAAGGGGGTTTCCAAGTAGTAGAGCTGATAGATGATGCAGCCGAGGGCCCAGAGGTCGGCGGAGGGCGGACAGTAGTTGTGCTCGAGCAGTTCTGGGGAAATATAGCTGAGTATAGGGAGGGTTACTAGCAGGTGCCTACAAAGGTGGATCTCCTCTTCTTCAGGGCCTTTATCTCCTAGGAGTCGTCCTCCTCGGGCTCAGCCTGGGTCTGCTCCAGCTGGTCCGACTTCTGCTTCAGCTTCAGGATGTGCTCCTTGAACTGGGGGGAGAGGAGTTTGCAGTTGGTGATTTCGGCAGTGCCAAAGTCGATGAGTTTGAGGTGTCCCCTTTTGTCCAACATAAGGTTTTCGGGCTGAGTGGGGGGAGGAGTACCTTTAGGTCGCGATGGGTTATCCCGTTGGAGTGGAGGTACTCGAGGAGGTTGACGATTTGTGCGATGTAGAAGGTCTTGAGCTGCTGGGTAAGTTTGCCGATGTTGACCTTGATGAAGTTGATGAACTCCCCGCCCTCGCAGTACTCCTGCACGAAGTAGAGGTTGGATTTGTCCTGGAAGGTGTACTTGAGCTTGACGATGCCCGGGTGCTTGAGCAGCGACAGCAGCTCCTTCTCCACCATCGCCTGGTACTCCTTCTGCTCCCGCTCCAGCTTCTTCTTCTGGATCTGCTTCATCGCGTAGATCTTCCCGTCGCTGTTCTTCCCCGCCAGGTACACGTCCCCGTACGCCCCCTTCCCCAGCTTGTGCTTCAGCGTGAAGTCCTCCAGCGAGAGGGAACTCTTCTTCTTGGTGGGGCTCGAGTTCTACCCTGCCTTCTCTCCCTCCATCAGATATGTCGATAATTATTATAGAATTTAATATCTTTGTCAACTAGCTTGTTGATCAGATACGCTCGTCCTCGGGTAGACTGCCTACCCTTTCCCTTCCTCCCCCATAAATGACAGGGCAGTATAATATGTATATCACGAGTTCACTGTTCCTTCTTGCCCGCTGGCTCAATCATGAATTTGCTTGGACTCAGCATGTACAAAATTTCCTCAGGTTTCTCGGCCTACTACATCTTCCAAGGTGTCGGGCTTATCTCAATTCGGTCAATAAAGAAGCGACTGGAGTCGAACTTATAGAAGTTGTGATCAGCCTTTCCCTTGGGCGGGGTTTAGAAGATTAGGGAGCCTAGATTTTAGCGGATGGCCATGGACCGTTCTGACTTTTTGATGGAGCTGAAGGGCATCAGCCTATTTTAGTTCTATACGTATTTTTCTGTGGTTTTGGAGTGGAACTGCTGATGTTCCTTGGCCCTATTCTGCATGGCGGTGGCCATATTCTTCTCGATGTCTTGGTGGAAGGGGTTTTTGCGTTTGTCATCGTAGGGTTTGCTGGGGATATTTTTATCCTTGATCTTGATGACATTTTATTTATTGTCGTAGATGATGCTGAGGAGTTCCCTCTCGATCTTGAGGTAGTGATCGTTGACTTCGCTCTTGCTGAGGAAGTACATCTTCTTCTTGAGGATGAGGTCTACTTGAGCGGAGGGGTACCTGAGAGGATGTCCATGAGTTCGATGTTCTTCTTCTTCATGGTCGAGTTCCAGTGGTTCTTGATGGAGTTGTCAGTGCGTCCGGGCAGCATCTTGGTCATCTCTGCCCACTTGCTGCCGTGGGCCGTGTGCGCCAGGAACAGGATCCACTCCTCGTGCAGCATCCACTCCACCTTCAGGATGTTCGGGTTCAGGTGGTTGTGCCACCGCTACCGGCACTGCTTCCCCAGCCTCCCCTCCACGAACTTAGCGATAAATGACCACCGCTGCGGGCCATACTTCTACACCAGCTTGCGCACCAGATTATCCTCCTCCTCCGTCCAAGGCTTTTTCCTTAGAAATTTGGATCTGTTGTTGTCAGAATCGGGCGCTGATTCGTTGTTTTCCTCCTCGATTATCGACTACTCGTGGCACTTCTTCCCCATCAGTTTAAACTATTAGTTTAATTTAAAAATAACGGCGAATACAAATACTATTACTACTCACCCAGAACTAGTCCATGCATACATCATCACTCGCTCCACATCTTCCCCTCGCCCAGCCCCCCCCCCCCCAACCCCCCCCCCCCCAACACCCCCCCCCCCCCCCCCCCTTTCCACCCCCTTCTCCC
>JACCDV010354706.1_pt1 | contig 11852 bp, 5 predicted proteins | sample 7446131 | NCBI WGS metagenome assembly JACCDV01 (sample SAMN15323448, study PRJNA562643) | freshwater metagenome | isolation source: river surface water | place: USA:Blue River Watershed | collected 2017-08-17
CCCAAACCCCAAACCCCAAACCCCAAACCCCAAACCCCAACCCCAACTTTTAAATTCAATTAATTATTAAAATTAAAATTATTATAAATGAGCATTTAAGGTTAAAAACATCAAAATAAAGTTGCTTTTAAAATACAGTTCAAATAGCATCTTATTGATTTACAATCTTAAACACCCTTAAACAATTTATGTTAAAAATGCTATGATATAATAAAATGGAAACTTAATTATGGAAAATATAAAAAGCTAACACAGCCCTCCAAGTGCTAATAATGTAACCAAAAATCTATTCTCTCCAATTATAGATAAATATGTGATATTTGCTCTAATAAGAATAACCAATGTTCAAAATGTCTTACAAATTTAAATACTTTTTATTAAGAAAAACAGCCAAAGCAAAAAATTACTTAATAAACATTGGAAGAAGAAAATATATAAAAACTTTTATCTATTTATAGAGAAAGATCTTGAAGAAAATTGATAAGATTAATAACAGAAGAAAAAGTATTTATAAAAAATGAATAATTTCTTTATATTGAATCAGAGTTGCCAGTAGAGGATTTATAGTTAAAGAAGAAATTTCTCTAAGAAAAAGAAGAAGATAGTTTTACAGACTCTGATTGTTCATACAATTAATAAATTTATAATTATATAATGATGGAGTTATAAGATTTAAAGCTTTAAATTCAGGAGTTAAAAGTTTAAGAATAAAATTTATTTAATTTAAATAATGAAATAAATGAATTAACTTTATAATTATAAAACATTAAATAAGAAAATGAGAATTAAGAATAATAAATGTAAATAGAATAGAATTAAATGTAAGAAAAATTAAAAGCTCTTGAAGAAGATGAATATTAAAATAAGGAAATTTTATTAGAAATAACAAGATAATTAAAAGAGTAATAAATAGAATATGAATAATCATTGGAATATTTTCAACAAATAGAAAGTCAATGTAAATAATTAAAAAATGACAATTTAATTTAATAGAATAAGTTATAAGAATAAGAGAATTAGCTTAAAGAATTAGAATATTAAAAATAACAAATGGAATAATCAGAGGAAGATTATTTAAATGAATAAAATTGATTATAAACTAAAGAATAACAATTAATTAAGGAATTGGAAGAATTGGATTTAGAATATAAAAGTTTAATTGAGAATATAAATAAAATCAATATAGAAATTGAATAGGAAAAATAAGAGTAAATTTAATAAGATATTTAATAAGAATAAAATGAATAGGAAAAAAATCAAATTTTATAAGAAATTGAATTAATAAAAGAATAAATAATATATAAATAATAAGAATTAGAATAATTAAATCTATAAATTAAAGAATAAGAATATTTATATTAAAATTAACTTTAATAAGTATAATAAGATAATTAGTAATTATAAGAATTAGAATAAGAGTTAGAATAACAAGAAATAACTAAAGATAAAATAGATTCTGAACTATTATAAATATAAAAAGAAATAGAAGAGAAATAAAATATTTAAATTTAATAAGAATAATAATTAGTAAAATTAGAATAAGAAGCAAATGAGATTTAAGAATAATATAAATAGAATATTTAAGAAAAAGAATAATATAAAGAAATAGTATAAAATTGAGTAAATATTCTATAAGAAATTCTTCAAAAATATGAAAACCTTTCAGAGTAAATTATATAGAATTAATAAAAATAACATTATTTTATTAAAATATCTTTACCATATAAGGACCTTCCAATTGATATCCTAATTTTCAATAATATCCTCTTGTTCCAACTCCTGCAATAATTGCCATTTTAGATGACTTATGTTCTTCTATAGCAATTCTTTCAGCTTCTTAAATTAATAATGTTCCAAAACCTTAATGTTGAAACTTTGTTGGATCTCTTACATGAATAGGCACAACACTTCCATAAACATGTAGTTCTCTTATTATTGATACTTTTCCTTATAATTCCTTCATAAATTAAGAATCACCAACTTTTCTTAATCTTAATAAACCAATTAACTAATCACTATGAGGGTCTTCATAAGAAAGAAACGTTTCCCAACCGTTGTTAGCAAAATAATCTCTTCTTATCAGTTCTGTGTCTTTTGGACTAATCATTTTATGAACTTCTTAAATCCCAACTTCTCTTGTTCTTACATCTCTGCAAACTAAATTCAGTTCTTTCATTTTCTATAAAGCTAATTCTCTAACGTTTCCATTCTCAACTCCAGAACTTACTAAAGGCATAGGAATATCCCTTTAAATTCAATATATTCTAACCCATGGAGGAACATAAATTAAAGCTTTAGTAATTACTTCAATAAGAAGATCTGGAGCATAATTTTTATATTTTCCCTTTTTCCACATCTCATATAACTAAGTTCCTCTTATTACTAATGTTGGATATATTTTTAGTCCATCAGTTCTAAAGTCAGAATTTTCAAAAAACTCTTTAAAACTTAACAAATCTCTTTCTACATCTGTATTAGGCAAATTAGGCATTAAATGGCTAACAATTTTATAACCAGAATCTTTACATAATTAAAAGCATTTCTTTACTGATTCAATTGTATGACCTCTGTTTGTATCCTTAGCAATATCTTCAAATATATTCTAAACTCCAATTTCTAGTCTTGTACAGCCATAACTTAGCATATCCTTAATATGAGTTTATTAACAAAAATCTGGTCTTGTTTCTATTGTTATTCCAATGCATTTTTATTAAGATTCTTCTGAGAACTAAACAGCTTAAACATGATTTTATGATTATTAATTGGAAAGAGCATCATGAAGATTTCATATAAAATAATCTCAATATTTACTGCTTAATGACATAAAAGTTCCTCCTTAAATTATGAATTCAATTTTATCTGTTGAATGTCCAATTTTCTATAATTACTCAATTCTGTCTTTAACTTGAATATAAGGATCATATCTAGCTCATATTGCTCTCATACTAGTTGGTTCATAACCGGTATAAGATTAAGTGGAATATTCAAAATCAGAGTCTGGACCACCTGGACAATAAACACAAATATTTCCAGTTGTCGCAATATGAGGACATCTGTGAGGTTTACTCATAACAGCAACGACTGCGATTCCAGAAGCAGTTCTAACAGGTTTTGTCTTTAAATATCCAATCAATTTGTCTTTATAATTCTCTGGAATGGCAGAAATAAGATCAACCAATTTGGGAATCGATTAAAGTCCATTTTTCTTAGCAATTTCTGACATGAATTTCTTTATTGCTCAAACACTCAAATCCAATCCTTTTTAATATCTTTCAATTATCTCTTATATCGTTTAGGCAATTGTTTAAAGCTTTTATATACTTTAGTCTTAAATCATTTATATTTATAATTAATTAAAAAGTCAATTTTTCAATCAAACTATTTTATCCTAAATTTAAATAACTTTTTATTATAAATATCTAAATTCATTGTTAAATTTGAAATTCTCTTTAAAATTGGTTTTATATTTTAATAAAGAATTAATCTACTAATTCTAATCATATTCTGACTCATTAAGAATTCTTTTTTTTATTATTTAATCTCCTTCTATAATTATTAAATTGTTTTTATTCAATTAAGGAAAACTCTTATTATTTTTTAAATATTAAAGATTTATATCATTTATTCCATATTTTTCTAATAAAATCTTATTCTTTATAAAATAAATTGTTAAATTTAAAATTATTAAATTCATTTATTGTTATTATTTATAATAATGAATTTTCAAATTTTATTACTTTTAATTAATATTATTTTATCTTGTAATAATCATAAAAGAGATCTATCAGATATACTATAACCCTTAGCTTAATAAGAATAATAAACTTATTAATTTGAAATGAAAGAAATTTTTAAAGAATGAAATTATATGATTTTAACATTTTAAATTACTGATGAATTAAGTTAAACTAATGAAACGTCTATGTATTTAGGTTTAAATAATATAATTCTATCAGAATAGTTAAAAAATTAGGAAATTGAAAGCTAATATTAAAATGATCCTTTATTAATTATTTGTTGAGATAATAAGGATAAAGATTATGCATTATTTTTATCTGAAAAAAGTATTATTTATTCTGATCCTTAAAACATTTAATGATTGTTTTCTTGTCTATAATGAGTAAACTAGTATAAATAATTCATATTATACATTAATGTTTATTAAGATATTTATCTTTAAAACTATATTCATTCTTATTACTTTGTTAAAAAAGATATAGAACAATAAATTATTGAAGAGTAAAATAACTTGTTAATTTCTTTGCTCTTATTAAAAGAATTAAAATTTAGTTTTAGTGATGATTTATCATAAATATGATTGTTGGATATTGAAATATAATTAACTGAAAAATAAACAAATTAAATATATGAAATTATTATTAACAATTTTACTTTTTTTATATCTTGTTAAAATGAATAAAATAAGGATTTTGAATTAATGATTAATTAAAATTATATTAATTTATTTTATAACGATAAAGTAATTAATTAGGAATATATAAATAGTTTTTATGAATGTTTAAAATAATTTAAAGAATAATTTAATTAATAAGACAATTAATTAAATAAAGATAATAAGTCTATATTTTAAATAGAGGAGAAATTCATTTATGAAAAAAAATTAATAAATTTAAAATTTTAAGTTTAATAAAAATAATAATAAGAGGAAGTTTGTTCAATATGTTTATAATCCTTTAAAGATTATAATTAAGAGGATATTGCAGTTAAGACTAGCTGTGGGCATATATTTCACTAAAAATGTATTAATGAATGGTTTTCTAATAAAAATAGATGTCCTATTTGTAGATTCGTAGGAAGAGATTTAAAATAAATTTGTTAACATTGTTTATAAGATATTAAAGATGCAGATTAAATTGAAGAAAAAAAAGGCTTTTAATTTCATAAAAAATGCTATGAAGATAATGAAATCGAAATTTTATAAAAAATAGAAAAAAATTATAAATAATTAATAATTAAATACTTATTTTATCATTTATCTATTAATCCTCAACATTCACACTATTATTCAATATATCATCGTCTTCAAATTCTTATTAAAACACAATTTAGTTAAATAGTATTTATAATAATTTATCTCTATTATTTATTTAAGAAATATTTTAAAAAGTTATAATTTTAGATTTTTTTATTAAGAAAGAATCATATAAATAATCAATAACATTTTCAACTAGAATTGTTTTTTCATTATTTGTTTTTTTATTAAAATCTTATATTTATTCATTAATAAAATATAATAAAGTATTTCTATCTAAATAATTCTATTAAAAAATATCCAATGATTAAAATATAAATCTAGAGCTTTAATTAACTTTTTAATTTTCTAAAATTAATATAAATTTTATAAAAACATTAAATTCTAATTTATCTAAATTATTTGTAATTTATTCTAATAATCTATCTATAAATACTTATTAAATATCTTAATAAATATTTTTTATATTTTAACTAGTTATAAATCCACTGTTTTTTATATCAAGTTATTTAAAGGTTTCTTTTAGTTTAAAATAATTATTTAAACTAAACCAATTCTAATTCTAACCACTTTCTTAAATAAATTCATAAATTTCTTAAATTATATTCGATAATATGAAATCTTTAATTTATATTTTATTTAAATTATTATTATCTAAAATTAGAAATATTTTAATCAAAGAAATTTATATAAATTCTTCTTATGTGTTTTACTCTTACTTTTAAAACTCTAAGTTTTAATTATATACAGATTTTAGAAAATTATAAATTTATTCATATTCTAGATAATCTTTATTACCTACATCATAACATTTTAATTCTAAATATAACTATAGAATCTAAACTCTTTTAATAATACTTTAATAAAATGATAAAGAGTCAATTCATCCATATTCATCTCTATCAAATTTAATAAAGTCAGAAGGTTAAAAATAAGCTTAAATATTTGGTTTACTAATTTAAGATATTTTTTGAAAACTTTCATAATTAATTCTATTATATCCATCTATAGGAAATGATGAATTTTATTAAATTAAATTCCATAATTCTAATAATTCATCTTAATTAAGAATTTATTAAGATTGTTATTAAATAAATTATTTATTTTATATTTATTAAAATAAAGATTAAATTTATGTTTCTTTATTATAAAAAGATGGAATATCCAAATATGATTAATTTTAGTTAATCTTTTTTGTTTTATATTATAAAATGTATTATTAATAAATAAAATCTATTTTGTTTTCTTATAAATTTTCATTCTAATTATAAGATAATTATTTTTATTTTAATTTATTAATACATTTTCTTATATTAAATTTATTCATTATAATAATAATTATATTTCTTCGAATTCATCTATTTAAGGAAAATCTCCAATTTCTATTTCTTCTTTTCATAAAAATACTCCGTAATTATTATATGTTTCAAAATATTATATTCCATTTATTGAACCATTAGAATTCCCAAATGGTTCATCTAGAGAAATTCCTATATAATAACCAGGCAATAAATCTGGAATTTTTCCAATATATTTTATAACTCCTCAATGTTTAGATTTTATTATCTAACATCTTTAATTTAAAATATCTTTATTTATTTCATCTAAATTTATTTCAGTTTCTTAGTTTGGTTATTTCTTTGAAAATAATTCAGGATTGTTCTCTCTTAATCATTATTTAAACTTTCTTACTGTGTTACTTAATTTATCATATTCAACATCAGTCATGATATATTTTTTAACACTGTCTTAATTTGATATATCTCATATAATGGAATTCTAATCTTAATCTATACAATGAATAATATCTCCGTTATTAATATTATAAAACTATAAACTTTATAAATCGTCTTACATATTTATTTGTTCTTTGTTTTTTTTCTTTAAAACTAAATCCATTGAACTGGCTTTAGATCCAAATCTTTTTTCTAGTAAATATTTAACATCAACAACTCTATCCAAAATAGAAAATTTAACTTAAGGAATATATAGATCCAACAGATTATGTGTCAAGTCAACAATAACAATAGTTTTTTAATGTTCCTATAATATATTCATCTTTATTTATATTAAAAATAAATTATATAATGATTAATGATTAATAAGATTATGGAAAAATTATATTATTAAAATTAGAAGCTAAAAGCTTATTATTTTAAGAAATTAATTATTAGTTAAAAAGAATTCTCTAAATTTCAATAAAATATTAGAATATTTTAAAATAAAAGCAACTATCAATTTAATTATTAGATTTATCTTTATGAGTTATTGGATTTGAAAACTTTCTTTAATAAAATTAAAATGTTTAATATATAATTAAACAATGAAGTTAACAATATAATGACTTTAATATAATATTAGAAAATTATTCAAATTAGTAATTAAATATTAATTGGATCTTAATAAATAAAATAGCAACCGAATTTAATTTCTCTTAATATAATATATAATTATTAAATTAAAAGTAAGTAATAAAATAATAGGAAACAATTGAGTTTTTTAAACATTAATTCGAACCTTCAATTTTAACTAAGGTTAATTAAAAAGTAAGCATAGAAGTATTTAAATAATATATAGGAATTTATATAAAATTTTAAATATAACATTCTCAATTATAAAATAAATGAATATTTAAAAATAAAAATTAAAAGTAATTTTATAAGTTATGAAATAACTAATAACAATTAAAGATATTAATATACTAATTCCTTACATTGTATAGATATTTTGTTAAAATTATAATATTATTAAAGAATAAACTAATTTCGAATTATAAATACTAAATGATTTTTTAATTAATATAATAATATGCTTAATAAATAATTAATATTCTTAGATGTAATTTCATTTAAATTTAATATTAAATTTCTTATTATAAATATTAAACACAAAATATGATTAGAATTTATTGATTATCATTAATGAGATATTTTAACATTTTTAGAATATATAATTTTATTAAACAATAAATGATCTATTTTCAAATAAAGAAATAGTTGATTAAATTAAATAGGATTTTTGTTTAATTTTTAATAATAATCGTATTAAAAATAACTTATTTTTTATTTAAGAATTACATAATAACAAATACATCAATTATTTAATTTAAATAAAAAATAATAAAAATATAATTTTATTAATTTTTGAAATCTTCAGAATCAGTTGTTCCTTCCATTTCTTCAGAAATATTTTCTTCTTTTTCTTCTTACCAAAATAACTCATTTCCAAGAACTGGTGTTCCCCAGAAGTTTGGATTCATTTAAGTTTATGTTTTTTTTAAGGCATTGTAAGTTGCGAATAAAAAGTTACCAGTTGTTTTAGTGGATCCAGAAGTTTAAGTGTAACAATCTTTAATTCCAGCAATCTATAGAACTTTTCTAGAGGCAGGTCCTCCAACAATTCCTGTACCTCTTGGAGCTGGAACTAATCTAATTCTTACAGATCCTTCTTTTCCTGAAACCTTAAATGGAACAGTGTGTGGTTAACCAATATAGTTACCCCAATAAGACATTCTTACTGGAATAATGTTCATTTTTGCATTTCTTACAGCTCCCTAAACAGCTCCTTAAACTTCTTTATGAGATTTTTAACCTAAACCTATATGTCCTTTTCCATCTCCTATTAAAACCCAAACTTTAAATTTAGTTCTTTAACCAGCAGAAGTTACTTTTTAAACTGGTTTAACTTTCATGACTTCTTCTTTATAATCTTCGGGTTTAACTAACTTGTCAATTATTTCAACCTCTTTGATTGGAATTGCTAATTTAAATATTTCTTCTAAAGATTTAATTTCACCTTTATCAACCATTCTTCCTAATCTTGTTAATGGTTTCCATTTAGCTTTGTCTTAAACTTTTGCTCCTCCTTTTTATGGCTACTTCTTTTATGGAGCAGCTCTGCCTTTATTTCCTTAACCAAAACCTCTTTATTCAGACATTTATAAAATTTTGATATCGTTTATAAAATACTTTATGAGTTAAATTTTATAAAGGCAGATAATATTTATAATGTAAAATGAACAAAAAGACAAAAACTCTGGCAAGGAGCTCTATTGCTTGCCCCTTAAATATACTTGGTGTTTAATGAACCGATATAAAAAGACTGATAAAAATCATTATAATTCTAAGAACTATTCTATTGATGTAGAGACTGTTTATAATTTTTCAATTTTAGAGGATTTTATACAGCTATATAAATTTACTGATTTTATTTATTTAACATCAATATTCGGTGTTTAGAACTAAAAATACTTTAAATAAGTCAGTGATAAAGAGGCCATCTGATTAATAGATGCTATATTCTTATTTAAATAAGGAATAACACCAACTTGGGAAGATCCTGCTCATGTTAAAGGAGGAATCTTGTAAGGTGATTTAAACTTAAATGGAATGTAATATTTAGATGAGTTTTGGGAAAATGTTCTATTAATGTTAATTAGTGCAGATTTTTAAAATATTGAATAAATTACAGGAATTAGAATTCTTAATAATATAAAAGGTCATACTACTATTAGATTTGAAATTTGGTTATAAATTGGCTTAGCTTTTCATAAAGACAAAGATTAAAATTAATTTGATTAAAATAAAAAAATTATAGATGAAATTAGGGAAAATTTTGTTAGTAGACTTCCTTAAGACTATTAAATTAGTTTATCAGACTTAGCATTTAAAGATATCTATAAATAATAAGTATAATAATTTAAGGATCATTTTTTATAAATTATAATTTTTATAAATTAAATATTTATTCTTATTGAATCATATGATTATATTCTTTAATATTCTTTATTATCTTAAACACTAAGATTGTATAGTTTAAATTAATATAAAATTAATAAATCACAGAATATTTATAATGCATTAAATACAATAAATTGTATTGGTTATTCATCTATAATATAAAATATGATTCTTATTAAATCTCCAAAAAACCAGCAATATATCATCATTTTACTTAATCCTTTAACGCTTTTCTATTTAAAATTTGAATAAAACTAAGGTAATGGAACTATTGTTTCAAGAAATGCTGAAATACTTCCTGTGAACTCAATAATAAAATAATTGAATTTAATCATAAAAATAATAAAATATAGAAACTATATTATACTATATTTTATTAAATACTATTTTATATCATTCTGGGCCTGAATATTAATTAATATTTCACTATCAATTTATTATCTTTAGTTTTATAATCATCAATAGAAATAAAAATAAAATAGTAAAAATAATTATACAAATACATTAAAAATAGCTTAAGTAAATAAACAAAAATCATATTTATGACCAATATAAAATATCATTTTTAATACAGAAGAGGTTATCAATATTTAACATATTATTTTATTGAAAGATCCAGTAGATTAACATTTTTTCATAACAAAATATTGAGGCAAATACATAATCAAAGGCGAAAATGTTGCAAATATTTAATAAACGAATAAAAATTTTTATTAAAAATCTGTCATTAATATTTTAATATTATTTTTATAATTTATTTATTTTAATTAATAATTTAAATAATATAATTATGGAAGAAACTTATAATAATAATTAACTTTAATCATAATTATTTTTATTTAGATTTTAATCTAACTATAATATTTAGAATGTGTAAACAAAATAATAAAAATAAAATGAGGGTATATATTTAAAGTAAAAATAGGATTTATAAAAATATTAAATATAAGTAAATCAAATGAAAGAAATATATTCCTAAATAAATTTTAATATAGAAAAATTTTAATTGTATTTTCCATTTAACAATTCAGATAAAACCATATATTAAAATAATTATTTTTAAAGTACTTTGATGGAATAAAATTTAATATAAATCGAATAACAAACAATATCAATTATTAAATTTGGTATTTCTTAGATAAGTGTTTAAGGAAATTTTTATACAGAACCGGTACTTTATTTATAAGCTTAAATTTAAATAATTTATTAATAGTATTTAGATCAGTAAAAGCTTTTGTTTTTACAATAGGATTAAGAAGTAAAATAACAAATATAATCTTATATTATTGAGATAGAATGATTATTACAACAAATAAATAATATCTAAAAATTTATATTAACTAATTAAGATAAATTTTAGAAAGAAATATCTGAGTTGTATACCTATATTTTTAAATGATAAAAGGTAAAATTGTTAATAACTAATGAATAAAAGTTATAAAAAATCTTATTATTAGAAATAATCAAAGAATAAAAATTTGAACAATAAATTAATATGTTATTATTAAATAACATAAATTTATAGTTTATACTTTAAATTAAAATTTCAAAAAAAATTATATTTTAATAAATCTTTTAAATAAATGAATTAAAAAATGATTTTTAAATACTTTTATAATATTTAAATATATAAGAATTCAATAACATAGAGATTTTGATATTAAAAAATGATTTTTTTTAATTAGTCATAAAAAAAGAATTAATTTAAATTTAAGAAATTTTAAAAGAAACTAAATTATTATTTTATAAAAAAAACATAATATTACTTTTAAGATAGAAAATCCTTATTTTAATATTAAAAAAATGAATAATTAAACTTTATATAACTAATTAAATAAATAAAGTTTATTTAATGTATTATAATCAATTTCTTATTAATAATTCGTTTAAATTAATGTTTAAATTGATATTTATATTGAATTCATAAATTATAACGATTCTAATCAAAATACTAAGCTTCAAACATTAAATAATTACTAGAATTAGGATTATTTAATAATATAAGACTCTATTTAATTTTAAAATAACAAATAATAATCTATTTTATTTTAATAAAATTAAAATAACCTTTATACATATTAATAATTTAAATCATACAATATTGATAATGTATTAGAAAG
>JACCDV010593923.1_pt1 | contig 11852 bp, 11 predicted proteins | sample 7446131 | NCBI WGS metagenome assembly JACCDV01 (sample SAMN15323448, study PRJNA562643) | freshwater metagenome | isolation source: river surface water | place: USA:Blue River Watershed | collected 2017-08-17
GTGTCTAATTGCGAGCTGCATTATTTTGGCCTTGCTGCATTACAGTATTAATATTTTCTCTCTGCTGGCGAGCGTTCTGGCTGTAGGTTTGGTGGTTGATGATGCCATTGTGGTCTTAGAAAATATTCATCGATATATCGAACGTGGATGGTCTCCCCGAGAGGCAGCAAAGAAAGGAACCCAAGAAATTGGTTTTGCTGTGATTGGAATGACGCTGTGTTTAATCGCGATTTATTTACCGAGTAGTTTTATTCATGGTCGAGTCGGGACGTATTATCAAGAGTTTTCTTTTATGTTGGCTTCGGCTGTTGCGTTTTCTGGGGTCTTGGCGCTGACGTTGTCACCCATGATGTGCTCGAGATTATTAAAGCCTCAAGCCTCTCACGGCTATGCAATCCAGGTGGATCATGCGTTTGGCTGGATGCGGGAAAAGTATGGAAAGTTTTTATTTACCGTGATCCGTTTTCGCTATGTCTTAGTCATTCTGTTTTTTGGTCTTATTGGTTTAGGGATTTTTGTCTTTAAAAAGCTCCCCTCAGAGACTTTGCCGCCGAGCAAATCTGATTATATTACTGCCTTTGCTCGGACTCCCAATACTGCCTCGGCATCCTATACGTTTGATAAATTTGATCAGGTGATTTCAAAAATTCGAGCGATGCCAGACTATGAAACCAGCATTGAAGGAGCGGGATTTCCATTTAATTCAAATAGAACGGGTTTTGCCTGGATTCGCATGAAACCTTACGCGGATCGCGCTGAAAAAAATATTGATATTTTAGCGACAGAAGCCAATCAATTTTTTAAAGAAGTCCCGGCCTTAAGCGGCGGGGCATTTAGTTTTAATTTGAACGAACAAAATGATCAAGGTTCAATGGGGAGCTTAAGTTTTGATATTTTGGGCTTAGAAGATTATCGGACTTTAAATGCTTATGCAGAAACATTGGTTAAAGCCTTGCAAAAAGATCCGTTGATTTTAAAAGCAGAAAATAATCATGCGTTTGATAATCAGCAGTATGAGTTCAATATTAATCGCGAATTAGCCAGTCAATTAGGAATCCCTTTAAGTGCGATTACCGAGACGATACAGGGCATGTTGGGCGGTTATACGTTGAGTTCTCAATATGAAGTTGGAGGCTTAAGTTATGATGTGACTGCCCAATTGCCTCTCAAAAATTTGGGAGATTTTAATTTTCTTCAAGAAATTTTTGTTCAAAGCCTCACGGGAAAATCCTATCCGTTGAGTCAGTTAGTGACGGTGAAATCCGTTGTCGATATGTACATGCGCAATCGTATTAATCAAATGCGTGCGATGGAAATTGATGTCACGCCGGTTCCCGATGCGGCGTTAAGTACCGTATTGAATCATGTGATGAATGCGATGGCCGAAGTCTTGCCTCCCGATATTCAAATTAATTTATCTGGAGAGGCGCGTAAACTTGCGAAAAGCAATGTGGGCTTATTTTTTGCGTTTGGCTTAGGGTTGATTTTTATTTATTTGGTCTTGGCGGCGTTATTTGAAAGTTTTATGGATCCTTTGATTATTTTATTGACCGTTCCTATGTGTATGGTCGGTGCATTGATTGCTCTCAAACTGATCGGCGGTTCTTTTAATATGTATACCGGTATCGGCCTGGTGACGCTGATAGGTTTAGTCTCAAAGCATGGCGTGTTGATTACCCAGTTTACGAATGAGCTTCGCAAAGCAGGGAAGGACCTGAAGGCGGCTCTAGTGGAAGCCTGTGGAGTGCGGCTAAGGCCCATCCTGATGACGACGGCGACGATGGTGTTGGGGGCGCTGCCATTGTTGTTCTCGACGGGTGCCGGGGCGGAAGGCCGAGTCCAAATTGGCTGGGTAATAGTGGCGGGCTTACTGGTGGGGACGCTGTTCTCACTGTTTGTGGTGCCAGTCGCGTATTACTTTCTGGCGGGGGTGAGGGAGATAAAGAAAGCCCGATAGAGGGCGGAGTGGGTGATCTGTGGGTAACCGATGGTTTGAGCGGAGCATCCAATACCACAGGAGGGATGTGATATAGATCCATCATTTCTTCTGCTGTGAGTTTGGGCGGCGCTTTATGCAAATCATACACATCAGAGTAGGATCTTTGTCGCGTATCACGCTCTGGTTCTTCTGGGATTGTAAATAGTGATCGGGATGAGGCTGCAAAATTCAAAAAGTCTCGGCTGTTTCCTTGGCTCGCCATGAGGGTAGGTTCAGGTTCCCTTGGCGTTCTCACGGTTCCTCTAGTGTCTGGAGCCTGTAGAGAAGGTGTATATAAGACGGTTGATGTTTTTTCGGGGGCGAGCATTTTCAAAGAGCACTTTTTTCTGAATACACTGGAGAGTATTTTCCCTAATCCCAGTCCTGACAGTATGGCGGCTACGGTCGTCAGAACTTTTGCGAGTATCGCGATGCCGATGGGGAGAGTGATGCCTGTGCACACTAAAGCGACCCCGATTCCTGCAGAAATGATAAGGGAAGAGAGATACAGAGCTTTTTTAATTTTTTGATTTTTAGTGTTTATTTTTTCTAGATTTTTTAAGAGTGCTTCGAATTCTTCTGGGCTTGAACTGACAAATTCAAATTTTCTTAAAGAAGTCGTGTGAACGTGGTATCGAGGCTCATCTAAAGGGCGCTCAAAGCCGTATAAAAAAGTTTGTCTAGAGCTGTAAAAACCAGGGTTAGCCAGGGTTTGCTCAAATTCTTTTCTGATTCTTCTGAGCTTTTGCGGATTTGCATAGAATTCATTTTTTGAAAGGCGTACATTAAGAAAATGGTTAGCATAGAGCGTATCTTTGAGTGTCTGTTTTTCAGGATGGAGATAATTTGAAATTATTTCAGCGGCTCTGGTGATTTCAGAGTCGGAATAAAACACGATGTAATCTCTCATAGGAAATTGACTCCTGTTGCTCGCTTTCTTTTAAGCTTTTTTTAATATTTTTTGTAGTTTTATCACGTTTTTTTTGAAATAAGCAAGCTTTTTTAAGCATAAGATGGCATGAGTCTCGAAAGAGTTTCGGGTGAATATTGAATGACTCTTGAATTATTTTTGAATTATTTTTGAATAAGGGAGTGTGAATAGAATTTATGAAATTACATCAGCCTTATAGCTCTATATCTAGCTTGATATCTAGCTTTATATTTAGCGCTAATTTTATCTCTAATTTTGTCTCTAAAGTTGTAGGAATTTTTTTTCTAGGGTCCTGTCGGGTTGGTTTTATTTTTTGTGTGATATTAACAGCGGGATGCGTCACAAAAAACAATACGTTACTTCCGGTCAAAAACCCTTCGATTGCTTGGGTGGAGAATCAGAAAAAATTAGAAAGTATTCATGCGTGGGATCTCTACGGAAAGATTGGGGTTTCTGATGGAGTGTCAGCGAAGAGTTTTGAAATCAGTTGGGCTCAAAAAGAGAACGGGGATTATGAATTGAAGTTTTATGGGCCCTTGGACGTGAAAGTTGGAACGGTCTTTAAAAACGATCAAGGAGTGTTTTTGAAAACCTCTCAAGGGTTGCAAAAGGCTGATAATCCTGAAAGTTTAATGCAGCAGGAATTCGGCTGGTCATTGCCAATTGTAGGGTTATCTCATTGGATTAGAGGGCTGCCCATGCCATCAATGCAGGTCTCGCAGGTCTCGCAGGTCTCCCAGCTCTCCTCCCAGCTCGCCAAAGAGAAAGTACAAAAACTCAATGCCTTTGGATATTTGTCGAAATTGCAGGATCAAATAAATAATCAAATAAATAATCAAGATATTCAAATTTCTTATTTAAATTATGAACAGGTGTCTGTAAAAACCTCTCAGGGTTCAACGCAAACTGTAGCCTTGCCGACTCGAATGATCTTCACTCAAGGCAGTTTAAGAGTCGTGCTCGTGATTGAAAGTTGGAGGTTCTTAAGCTGATTTTAAATGGACTCAAAACTTAGCATTAAAAAGCCGTAAAAAGGCCTAAAAAGCGATTGATCTTTAGAAAACGCGTCGTTAGAATCCGCCCCGATTGTTTCTTCAAGTCCGTTTATGTTGGGCCGTCGCCAAGTGGTAAGGCACGGGGTTTTGATCCCCGCATCCGTAGGTTCGAATCCTTCCGGCCCAGCCATCCTTCATAACGAGAATTTTCGGAGTTTTTGTGTCAAATATGATGCTTGTTGCGGGAAACGCAGTTCCTGATTTGGCTCTTTCTATTTCGAAAATTTTGAATATTCCTTTGGCCGATGCCACCGTCAGTCAGTTTAGTGATGGTGAGTGCGCTGTTGAGATTCACAATAATGTTCGCGGTCGTGATGTTTTTATTATTCAGTCGACCTGTCCCCCAGTAAACGATAATTTAATGGAATTGGCGGTGATTGCTGATGCATTGGGGAGGGCGTCTGCCGGAAGAATTACAGCAGTCGTGCCTTATTATGGTTATGCCAGACAAGATCGAAGAACTCGATCGTCTCGCGTGCCCATTACCGCCAGACTCGTGGCAGATATTCTTGCCATCGGGATTGATCGCCTCGTTACGGTAGATATTCACGCTGAGCAGATCCAGGGATTTTTTCATATCCCCGTGGATAATGTGTATGGTACGCCGATTTTATTTGATCACTTGCGTCGACAAAATATAAAAGATCCCGTCGTCGTTTCTCCAGATATTGGAGGCGTCGTTCGAGCCAGAGCAATGGCAAAAAAATTAGGATGTGATTTAGCCATTATTGAAAAAAGAAGGCCCAGTCCCAATGAAGCTCAAGTCATGCGGGTGATTGGAGAGGTCGCTGGCCGTCATTGCATCATGGTTGATGATATTATTGACACCGCAGGAACCCTCTGTAAGGCCGCGAATGCTTTGGTGGAACGAGGAGCTTCAAAAGTCAGCGCGTATGTTATTCATCCAGTTCTTTCGGGCGATGCGATTCATAATATTGAGACCTCAGTCATTGATGAAATTGTGGTCACTGATTCGGTTCCCCTCTCTCCAGAGGCTAAAAAATGTAAAAAAATCCATCAGCTTTCTTTAGCCAGTATGCTGGCCGAGACAATTCGTCGAATTCATAGCGAAGAGTCTATTAGCAGCATGTTTACAGAAGAAGAGTCTTAAAAAAACAATTAAATTTTGGTTTAGATAATCTGCTTTTAATTTAATTGATTTTCATTTCACCGCTGGTAGAATGCCGCGCCTGTTCTTGGTCGCGGGGCAGGTTTTATTTATTAAATAAGGTTGATTATGTCTAAGAAAGAATATGTTATTAATGCTGTTTCTCGTGAAGTTTTGGGGAAGGGTGCGAGCCGCCGCCTACGTCGTGAGAATGATAAAGTTCCCGCCGTTATTTATGGCGCTGGAAAACCAGTTCAAGTGATTATGCTTGACCACAAAGAAATTTTTCATCAATTAGAGCACGAAGGTTTTGCTTCTCATCTGATTTCTATGGTTTTAGATGGCAAAGCAACCGATAAAGTGTTGTTAAAAGATATCCAAGTTCATCCCTACAAACCCAGAGTATTGCATGCGGATTTCTTGCGAGTTCGTATGAATGAAAAAGTGACTATTCATGTTCCAGTTCACTTTGAAAATGAAGACAGCTGCCCTGGAGTCAAAGCCGGTGGTGTTGTGAATCATATTTTGGCTGAAATTACGGTAGAATGTCTCCCTGCGAATATTCCAGATGCCATTACTATTGATCTTTCCACGATGGAATTGAACGATATTATTCATCTATCAAATCTTACCGCTCCTAAGGGCGTGGTATTCCCTGAGTTGGAAGCTGGAGATGATAAAGCCGTTGTTGCGATTCATGTTCCTCGTATTGTCAAAGAAGATGAGCCTGTTGTCGAAGCCGCTGCTGAAGGGGAAGAAGGATCCGAACAAGATTCAGATGCTGCCGAATCTTCAGATTCAGAATCGGATGACGCTTCTGATTCAGACGCTAAATAATTTTCATTTTCTTAATCATCAAGAGAGTGTAATTGCATGGCATTACAACTAATCGTTGGGTTAGCTAATCCTGGTGAGGAGTATGCCAAAACACGTCATAACGCCGGAGCCTGGTTCGTTGAGAGCCTCGCCCGGCGTTTTTCTATTGAGCTTCGAGAAGAAGCAAAATTTGAAGGATATTTTGCAAAAATTCAGGGAACTTTTGATTTAAATGCAGAATATTCCGAGGGTTCTCACAGCCACAATAAAAATCCAGATAAAAATCCAGATAAAAATCTAGATAAAAAATTAAAAGAAGTGGATTGTCGATTATTAATCCCGACAACGTATATGAACTGTAGTGGTCGATCGCTGTCAGCGATTCTTTCTTTTTTTAAAATTCCTCTTTCAGATGTTCTGGTCGTCCACGATGAAATTGATCTGCCCGTTGGAGATATCCGTCTTAAGTTAGGCGGCGGTCATGGAGGACATAATGGCCTGAGAGATATTATTTCTGCCGTGGGCTCGAATTTTTGGCGATTAAGAGTCGGCGTTGGCCATCCTGGACATAAAGAGCAGGTGGTGGGTTATGTTTTACATGCGCCTTCAAAAGAAGAGCGAGCCTTAATTGATAAAAATTTGTCTAAAGTGGATCGCTATCTGGCTGAAATTCTTTCGGGGAACATGTCGAAAGCCATGTGTGATCTGAATCGAGGCCTACAATAATTTTTTATTTTTATTTTTATTTTTAGTTTTTTTCATGAGGTGTTGATATGTCATGTGGGGCACCTAGCCATTCTTTTGAAAAGTTCGCGCGTATGATTAAAAAAACAAGCCCTTTGGTGGTTGGAGTGGAGGCATTGGCGTTAACTCCCGCCGATCGCGCCCGATTAAAATGGGCGGCGGGTGTGATTTTGTTTTCTAGAAATTATGAATCGCCTGCACAGCTTAAAAAATTGACCTTGGAAATTAAAAAAGAACATCCAGAACTGATGATCATGGTGGATCAAGAGGGAGGTCGCGTCATGCGATTTCGGGATGGATTTTCAGAAATCCCTCCTGCAAAATTTTTTGGTGATTTAGCTGATTCCAAAGGTATGGAGATGGCCTCTCAAGAAGCGGAAAAATATGGGGCGCTCATGGCCTCTGAACTCTTGGCGTTGGGGGTTGATCTTTCTCTTTCTCCGGTCGTGGATTTGGGAATCAATCAGGAAATTATCGGCTCGCGTGCGTTTCATTCGGATCCTGAAAAAGTGATCGTATTGGCAAAAGCTTGGATAACTGGCATGAATAAAGTGGGTATGTCTGCAGTGTTAAAGCATTTTCCGGGACATGGCTCTGTGAAAGGGGACACGCATGTTTCCTATCTTATGGATAAAAGAGATCTTAAAACGATAGAAAAGACAGATTTGGCGCCCTTTAAAAAATTAATTTCTCGGGATAATTTTTCAGGGGTTGCTGGGGTGATGGCAAGTCACGTGGTTTATTCCGAAGTGGATGATCGTCCCGCTAGTTTTTCTTCTTATTGGTTAAAAAAAATATTGCGAGAATCTTTGGGTTTTCAGGGTATTATTTTCAGCGATGATTTAGGGATGCAGGCGGCAAAGTTATCAGAGCATTCGTCCGAGAATATCGGCGCGCCGATTAAATTAGCTCTCTCTGCAGGGTGTGATGCCGTCTTGCTCTGTAATGAATTTGATCTCATCAATCGACTGATCAATAACATAGAGTCCTCTGGAAATTTCAGCGCGTGGTTGAGTGAGCCAATTAATGCTTAAAAATAAAAATTAAGCTATTTAAGGCTATTGAGAGGATGTAAAACTAGCAAGACATCAAGCAAATCAGCTAGAAAAAGGGGAGTTCGCAGAATGAATCAAACATCACACCTAAATCAAATAGATCAAATAGATCAAATAGATCAAATAGCTCAAATAGAAAATTCATTAAAGATGCTAGAAACCCTCCACTTCACCGGCTGGGGTTTATTTTTGGTAAAAATCGTGGTGCTTTTGCTGGTTGGGTTGATTGCAACAGGAGTGATTAAGTACTTTTTTCATCGATTTTTAGGTCTCATGAAAAAAAGAAAAGCTGACTGGGCGGGCTTGGGGCTAAAAGCCGCTTATGCTCCGATTCTGGGGATGCTTTGGTTCTTGCTGATGCTTTCTGTGGTTCGAATTAGTTTCGGCTTTGCAAAGTCTGCCGTGAATTTTAATCCTGAAGATTATAATTTTTTAAACTATGCCTTTGAGCTTGGTGTGCTGTGGGTGTGTGTCTGGTTCTGTATTCGGTTATTAAAAAATATCTGCGATCGATGGTTAATGGATTATAAAAATTTAAAGAAATCCTCTGGCTCTGCAGAATTATTATTAGATCCCACCAGTATTTTAGTGATTAGACGAGTGGGCTTTATTTTAATTAGCGTCATCGCGGTTTTAATTGCTCTCGGGATCATGAATATCCCCTTGTCAGGATTGCTGACCTTTGGGGGTATTTCTGGAGCGGCGTTGGCCTTTGCAAGCCAAAGCATGATTGCGAATTTTTTTGGAGGATTATTTATCTATTTTGATCGGCCTTTTGCGATTGGAGATTGGATCAGCTCGCCAGAACGAAATTTAGAAGGGGTGGTCGAGCATATTGGCTGGAGATTAACCTTGATTCGCTCTTTGGATAAGCGTCCTATTTATGTTCCCAATAGTGTGTTCACTTCTTCTATTATTGTGAACCCGTCTCGGATGACTCATCGTCGAATCAATCAAAATATTACGCTTTCTTACGCCGATGCAGAAAAGCTACCCGATATTATGGAAAACATTCGACAGCTTCTGAAAAACTCTCCCGAAATCGATCAATCCTGTCCAAATGCGGTCAGCTTGTTGCCTCAGGATGCCTTAAATAGCTCAGGAATGAGCATTAATATTTATGCGTTTACGGCTGTGACGGATTCTTTAGAATTTAAAGCACTTCAAGATCAGATTTTATTAAAAATAGAGGAAATTATTCGAAAAGCTGAAGCAAAAATTTCAACGCTGACGCATTAGAGAGATATGTTATTATTTTTATTTAAGGCTCTAATCCGAATCTGAAGTTGGCGCCTAAATGATTGGATACTCGCAAGAGAAATGGTATAAAAAAATCCTAAAAATTCTATAAAAATTTGGAAAAAATACATGTCGTCTTTTGTATATTCTCCTGGTGCTCAGGGGTTAGCTGGAGCAGGAACAGGCGCTGTCGCAGGAACAGTTTTTTCATCCCCGGCATCATCTGCTTTGGAGGCGGGTTTAGTGAGAGATGGCCTCCATCATCCAATCCGTCGTCGTCCAAGTGAGCACAGATTTTTACCCGCGGAGATCTTCAGGATTAGTGAGGCTTGTGAGGAATATTTGCAAGAAATTTCCAGTCTGATGCATCGTGAAGGGAGTGATGCTGTGATTGCTTTAAAAGCAGTCATTGACGTGATTCATCCTCTTACGGATGAGGAGCTCTCTCGCACTTCTAAGATCCAGATGCTTGCAAAACCTATTTTAAACTTACAGTTAGGGCTAAAAAAGAAAAGTGGGGACTTTAAAAATAAAGCTCGTGAAGCTTATCTCAGTATGCCTATTTTAAATTTTTTGAGACAAGTAAATCAGCTTGATATGAAATTATTTAATATGTATTTCAATGCATTAGATAGAAGATATTTGGGTTCCCAGGGAGATTGTTTCACTTTTATTGATGAAGGTTTTGAAGTTGAATCACCTGAGCCAGCATCAGAGATGAAAAGTATCGGTGTTTCGCTTATATCAGTAGCGAAGGGTGAAAGGATTGGAGGTGTTCTAGTCAGAAGCCGTTTGGAAACTCTGGCAAAAAGTGCATTGCTCATTGCCTGTCAGCGTTATTTGGAGAATACGTCGATCTTAAAATTTAAGCATACAGAGGGTCGAAAGACGGTGCTCGGGTTAAAAGCCATTATTGAGGCAATCCCCTCTGGAATATCCGAGGAAGTGATTCTCAGAATGTTGGGTCAGAGAATTTATGATCTGCAGTTTTCGGATTCTCATGCGAAAAATAAGACCCGAAAAAGGTTTCTCGGGGCCGCTGTGTTGAGTTTTTTAAACGGGGTATCCGATTATTTATTAAGTTTACTAGATGCTCGAGGTATTGATCTAACTGCTACACGAAACTCTTTACGGCGTGTAATCGAGCGTCAAGCCGCCCCTGCAGTCCTAGCTTTTGGTGAGGTGTGGATCGGTCCAAAATCTAATAAAAAATCTGAAGAAAACAGAAGAAGCGGGGCAGCGATGCTTCAGCTTGTTGAGAAGTTCTGAATGAAACGGCGCTGCCGCGTTATTATATAATTTTTACCATTCTAAGATTACTTTACCACATTCACCTTTTCGCATGAGCTCAAAGCCTTTTTGGTACTCATCGATGGGGAATTGGTGAGTAATAATGGGCGAAATATCTAAGCCGCTTTGTAGTAATGCGACCATTTTGTACCAGGTTTCAAACATTTCTCGTCCATAAATGCCTTTTACGGTAATTCCCTTAAAAACCACGGTATTCCAAGGTAAAGACAGTTCTGCTTTTGAAGACACACCCAGAGCTGCAATTTTTCCGCCGGCAACTAAGGTATCAATCATCGAAGAAATCGCACTGCCTTGTCCCGAGACTTCCAATCCGACATCAAAACCTTCGGTCATACCTAGATTCTTCATGGTAGATTTCAGTGCAGCGGTTGCTTCTGTCGCATTCAGGCCAGCGACGTTGACTCCTTCTGTGGCGCCCATTTTTTTCGCCATTTCTAATCTGGCCGGATTAATGTCGGTAATCACAATATGTCTGGCGCCTACAAATCGACAGATCGAAACACACATTAAGCCAATGGCGCCCGCTCCTGTGATTAAGACATCTTCGCCAATTAAATTAAAAGACAAGGCCGTGTGAACGGCATTTCCAAAAGGATCAAAAATAGAAACGACATTATCTGGAATAAAATCAGGCACTTTGAAAACATTGCGAGCGGGGATACAAAGATACTCGGCAAAAGCCCCCGGTCGATTCACTCCTGTTCCAATGGTATTGGGGCAAAGATGTTCTCTTCCCCCTCGGCAACTTCGACAAATGCCACAAATAATATGGCCTTCGCCAGAGACTCGATCGCCAATTTTTAAATGGCCGCATAATTCGGGCACCATTGACCCCATTTCAACAATTCGGCCGACATATTCGTGGCCGACATGCATCGGGACAGGTATGGTTTTTTGTGCCCATTCGTCCCAGTTATAAATATGAAGATCCGTTCCACAGATTGCGGTTTTAATAATCTGAATCAAAACTTCGGTGGGTCCTGGAGTGGGAATATCCACTTGAATTAAATTGAGCCCAGGGCTTCGTTCGGTTTTGGCTAAAGCTTTCATGGTTTTTTGTGTGGGTCGAGAATTTTTTAGAGTATTCATGATTTAAAATCCCTCAGCATTTGAGTTGATAAAGTGAGTAAATTAAGAAGCTAAATTAAAAAGCTAAGTAAGTGGATGTATGGTTAATCTTTTTGAATCTTATTGGTTAAAAGTATGCCAAGCACCACGCTCACTGAAATGATCAGCAAAATAATCGTTGCTAACGCGTTAATCTCGGGCGTGACCCATGTTTTGATGGTCGAAAAAATATAAACGGGCAGCGTGGTCTCAGAAGGGCCGCGTATAAAAGAAGTAATTACTAAATCATCTACAGATAGCGTAATAGATAATAACCAGGCACTGACTAACGAAGGAATCATTTGGGGCAGAGTAATTAATAGAAAAGTTTTGAAGGGCTTGGCGCCTAAGTCCATGGCGGCTTCTTCCGTGGATCTATCGATGCTGTTTAATCTTCCCTGGATCACAATAGTGCTATAGGCCGTGCAAAAGCTGACATGTCCGACCAGCATGGTAAAAAAGCCCAGATTTCCGATGCCAATCCACAGTTGTAAAGAAACAAACATGA
>JACCDV010994305.1_pt1 | contig 11850 bp, 12 predicted proteins | sample 7446131 | NCBI WGS metagenome assembly JACCDV01 (sample SAMN15323448, study PRJNA562643) | freshwater metagenome | isolation source: river surface water | place: USA:Blue River Watershed | collected 2017-08-17
AGGTTCTGGACTGCTGGTTCGAGTCAGGCTCAATGCCATTTGCTCAGGTGCACTATCCATTTGAAAACCAGGAATGGTTTGATACTCACTTCCCGGGCGATTTCATCGTTGAATATGTAGGACAAACTAGGGGTTGGTTCTACACCCTGCACGTTCTGTCCACCGCTTTGTTTGATAGACCGGCTTTCAAAAACGCCATTAGCCACGGAATCGTTTTGGGCAATGACGGTCAAAAGATGTCAAAGTCACTGCGCAACTACCCGGACGTCAATGAGGTATTTGACCGAGACGGCTCAGATGCCATGCGTTGGTTCTTAATGTCTTCAACCATTCTTCGCGGAGGAAATCTATCGGTAACTGAGCAGGGCATTCGAGAGGGTGTCAGACAGGCGTTGCTACCGCTTTGGAACAGTTACTACTTCTTCTCTCTTTATGCCAACGCGTCTAGCTATCAAGCAAGCCCAAGTTATGGATCGCAAGATCTACTAGACCGCTACATTCTTGCCAAGACTCATGAACTGATTGTTTCAGTGCAATCTGATCTTGATCAGTTTGACAGCTACCAGGCATCAGCCAAAGTGAGAGAGTTTGCCGAGGTTCTGACTAATTGGTACATCCGCAGATCACGCGATCGATTCTGGGCTGGGGACAAGGATGCATTTGACACTCTTTACACAGTCCTAGAGGCAACTCTTCGACTGGTAGCTCCGCTGCTTCCAATCATCAGTGAGGAGATGTGGCGAGGCCTGACTGGAGGACGCTCGGTTCACCTAGAGGCCTGGCCTGATGCAACTGAATTCCCACTCTCGCCAGAATTGGTGAGAGACATGGACGCTATTCGCGAAGCAGCTTCCGTTGCATTGTCTTTGCGCAAGGCGGCAGGATTGCGGGTGAGATTGCCGCTGAGTGAGCTGACAATTGCTGTTTCGGAATCCGAATCACTTTCGCACTATGCGGACCTAATCGCAGACGAGCTGAATGTCAAAAAGATCTCAGTGGTCGAAGCCAGCGAAGAGGTTGCGAAGCAATTTGGCCTGACCAAAACTCTCAGCGTCAATGCCAGAGCGCTAGGACCGAGAGTTGGAAAAGCGGTTCAGGGCATTATCCAGCAGGCAAAGGCTGGAAACTGGCAAGAGGTGGCTGGTCGAGTTAGGGTCGGAGAAGTAGAGCTGGAAGAGGGCGAGTACGAAATTACTTTGCAGGCTGGTTCTTCAGAGGAAACTGCAGCTGGAGTTACCTCGACGGGCTTTGTTCTTCTGAATCTCAGGGTAACCCCAGAACTAGAGCAAGAAGGCATTGCCCGCGATGCCATTAGACACATTCAGCAGGCTAGAAAAGATGCAGGACTCGACGTTTCCGATCGCATTCAGCTAAAACTCTGGTCAGATGCATCAACCAAAGAAGCTCTCACTAAGCACGTTGACTTAATCTCCGAGGAAACTTTGGCAACCAAGGTTGAAATCTCTGAGGGCGAAGGTTCCTTAGCAGTTGGCGAAGCTGGTCAAATCAAGATTGAGCTAGCCAAGCAGTGAGCCAAATCTCGATGCAGCAAGCTCTGCAAGAGCTTTATGCGAGAAAGCCAGAGCATCAGATGCGCCCGCGGCTTGAGCCAACGCGCATCGCTTGTGAGACGCTTGGCAATCCACAATTCAACTATCCGGTAATTCACATCACTGGCACCAATGGCAAAACTTCGACAGCAAGAATCATCGAGCGAATCTTGCGAGAGCTGGGCCTAAAAACCGGTCGACTAACCTCGCCCCATTTGGTTAGGTTCAATGAGCGCATTTCACTCGATGGCGAACCTATCGAAGATGAGAAATTCCTTGAAACCTATTTGGAAACTAAGCCAATTCTTGAGCTAGTAGACCAAAAACTAATTGGCATGGGGGAGCAGCCTCTCACTTTCTTCGAGGCCATGACGGCAATTGCCTTCCAGATTTTCTCTGACGCTCCGATTGATGTTCTGGTTTTGGAAGTTGGTATTGGTGGTGAATGGGATTCGACAAATGTTGCCAACGGTGATGTTGCAGTATTCACCGCAATCGATCTTGATCACACCAAGCAACTTGGAAACACAGTTGAAGAAATTGCTAGCACCAAAGCCGGGATTATCAAGGACAAGTCCGTAGTGGTCTGTAGTCCACAAAAACCATCAGTGGCACAAGTTTTACGCGACAGATCAAACCAAGAATTTTTCATTGCCGGCCAACACTTTGACTTATTGGAATCCACTCCAGAAGATTTCGGAACACGCTTTTCCGTTCAAGGAACTGTTGGTGCATACCCAAGCTTGTGGATGCCGATCATTGGGTCCCACCAAGCAGAGAATGCCGCAACTGCAATCGCCGCAGTTGAGCAATTCCTAGGTGGCAGAAGCATCGCGGATGAATATCTCAGAGTGGCAATTGCAGACGCAGTGAGCCCTGGCAGACTGCAGGTAATCAGTAAGAGTCCTCTCGTAGTCCTAGATGGAGCGCACAATCCAGCCGGAATAACAAGTCTCGCCAAAGCAATTGAAGAGAATTTTCAGAACCCAAACCGAATTGGATTAGTTGCCATGATGGCTGACAAAGACATCGATCGGGCAGCGGTTCAATTCGCCGAGCTGTTTCCTCAGATGATTGTCACGCAGGTAACAGGCGAGCGTGCAATGGCTGCTGAGGATCTTGCAAGCAAGATCATTACCAATGGGGGACAGGTTTTGGCAACGATTCCTGATGTTAGACAGGCTCTCCGGGAGGCTATGGAAATGGCACAGAATGAGGACTTAGCACTATTTGTCACTGGTTCGCTTTACCTAATTGGTTCTGTTCTGGAAGAATTGCAGGTAGATGACGATGAAGACTAAATCCACCAAAAGACTGCTTGCCTCAATTGTTTTGAGCTTTCAATCAATTGTCATTTTCTTTGCAACCCTCACAGCATTTGGACTCAAGATGGCTGATCCATCAGCTGCACTGCCCGAGGTTGAATTGATTTGGGGCATTGGCCTTAGCTTCGCTCTGCTTGCCATAGTCACCCCAGCTTTTTTGAGACACCCGGCAGGCTATTGGCTTGGTTGGTTGGTTCAGGCGGCTTTGCTGGTGAGTGGTTTTTGGCTGTGGGGAATGTTTGTAATTGGTGCGATTTTGGTCGGACTTTGGATTTGGGGCATGGTTGCAGGGGCAACAATCGATAAAGCAAGGCAGAATTACAACAAGTTGATGGGAGAGCAAATTGAACGCGACCCTAGTTCTAATTAAGCCAGATGGCGTCAAGCGAAATCTGGTCGGAGCAATCATCGCCCGCTGTGAATCTAAGGGCTACAAAGTAGTTGATTTGAAGATGGTCGCTCCCAATCGCGAACTTTTAGAAGCTCACTACCAAGAACACGTTGGTAAACCTTTTTATGAGCCGCTATTGGAGTTCATGCTTTCTGGACCAACTGTGGCCATTCGTCTCGAGGGAGAGCGAGTCATTGAGGGCTTCCGCTCACTCGCAGGAGCAACTGATCCAACCTCTGCAGCACCAGGCACTATTCGAGGAGATCTAGGAAGAGACTGGGGAACCAAAGTAATTCAAAATCTCGTGCACGGTTCAGACTCAGAGGAGAGCGCCAAGCGCGAGCTTGCTATCTGGTTCTAAAACAGCGTTGGCCAGAACTCCCAGAACTGAATAATGATCAGTCCAATCAAAACGGCATAGGTCAAAATCGTTGCGACCCAGGCCCACTCGTAAATAAATTCCCCCGCTGAGGTGAGTTTGCTACCCAGGTGACCTTCCTTAGCTGAGTAGCCAAAGATTGACCAAAAGAGCGGAATGGTCGCAGTCCATGCCACCATGCAGTAAAGACACAGTGAACCAATGTCATAAACACTTTGGCTAAATAGCCAAATGACAAACGCCATTGCCAGCACGTGTCCACCCAAAAAAAGCTGCCAAAACCAACTTGCGAATTTTGCGCCAGCCAAGATGGCAAAACCAACAACGATTGGTGCAAAAAATGCAGCTAGCCCGATTAGCGGATTTGGAAATCCAAACAGTGCCGCCTGCTCAGAAAGCATTACCGACTTACAACTGATGAATGGGGAGATGTCGCAGGCAGTTGCTGCCATTGGGTCTCCGGCTACCTTGATGCGCTCTAGCGTCAGACCAAAGCTTGCAATCCAGCCAGTAGCGCCTAGAACAATCAGGAAATAAGGGAACACAGGGGAATTATCCCATTTCTAGCCAGACCGTGGCATACTTCTAGGTAGATGTGATCACACTCGCATCGAAGGTTTGGTCAAAGACGACTTGTTTTTGACGCATAGGTTTCGATTTAGGTTGCGGCCTAAATCACTCAGACAGGGCTACCGGGGTGTGGACCAGGGCCCAGCATAGGCACTAGTGGCAAAGAAAAAAGAAGAGCCAGCCAAACCGGCGGCAACCCAACTGATATTTCAAGCACCATCGCTTCCTACTCCAAAGGTTGAGCGCACCCCAAAAAAGAAGGCTGAACCTAAGCCGGAGCGAAAAGAGCGCACCAAGAAAGAAGCTCCAAAGGAAAAGACCAAGCCAGCCAAGGCCTCAGCTAAAGAGGATGATGGCTCGACCAGAGTTGAAGCCAAGAGAATTCGTCGGCGCGATTCCAGAGACACTGGCCGTCGCAGGTCGACTGTCACCGAGAGCGAGTTCCTAGCAAGGCGCGAATCAGTCGATCGAAAGATGATTGTTCGTGAGGATGAGGGCCGTTTTCAAATCGGTGTTTTGGAAGACGGGCTGCTGGTTGAGCACTACGTAACCCAATCCCAAAGCGTTTCGATAATTGGCAATGTCTACTTGGGTAAAGTGCAAAACGTGCTTCCTTCCATGGAGGCAGCCTTCGTTGACATCGGTCGCGGCCGCAATGCGGTTTTATACTCTGGCGAAGTTGACTGGGAAGCTGCAGAAACCGGAAATCAACCTAGAAGAATTGAACTTGCTCTCAAGACCGGTGATCAGGTTCTGGTTCAGGTAACGAAGGATCCAGTTGGTCAAAAAGGTGCTCGTCTCACCTCACAGATTTCACTGCCAGGAAGATTCTTGGTTTATGTGCCCGCTGGCAACATGTCGGGCATCTCTAGAAAGTTGCCGGAAGGCGAAAGAGCCAGACTCAAGCAAATCCTCAAGGGAGCACTTCCAGAGGAAGCAGGAGTAATTGTTAGAACTGCCGCCGAAGGTGCAACTGAGGAGCAGCTAAAGCTAGACATCGAAAGACTTCAGATGCAGTGGGAGGAAATCACCCGCCAGGCTGAAAAGGGCAAGGCTCCCATGCAGCTGCATTCTGAGCCCGAGCTGCTTGTGAAAATAGTTAGAGATGTTTTCAATGAAGACTTCCAACAGCTGGTTGTTAGCGGAAAAACCGCGACCGAGACGATTCGAAACTACATTTCTGCGGTCGCCCCGGATCTTCTAGAGCGACTAATTGAGCACACAAAGCAAGAAGACATTTTTGATCACTATCGCATTGGCGACCAGATTGTGAAGGCGCTGGACCGAAAGGTCTACCTGCCATCGGGCGGCTCTTTGGTGATTGATCGCACAGAAGCCATGACAGTGGTAGACGTCAACACTGGAAAGTTCATCGGTAGCGGTGGAAACCTCGAAGAGACGGTCACCAAGAACAACCTTGAAGCAGCGGAGGAAATTGTTCGGCAGCTGAGACTTCGGGATATTGGCGGCATCATCGTGATTGACTTCATCGACATGATCCAAAGCTCCAATCAGGAGGCTGTTCGAAAGCGCCTTCTAGAGTGCCTGAGCCGGGATCGCACCAAGAACCAGGTGAGCGAAATTACCTCCCTTGGACTTGTTCAGATGACCCGCAAGAAGATTGGCATCGGTCTGCTTGAGACCTATTCCGAGACTTGTGAGTGCTGTGGCGGCCGGGGACTGGTTATCCATGATGAGCCGCGCTTCAAGGCAGCAGAACCTGAGCCGAGGAAGTCCAAGAAGAAAGAAGAAAAGCAAGAGGTCAAAAAGGTTGTGACCGGCGAGAAGGCTGACGCCCTGAAATCTGTAGTGAACAAGATCGCCTCCGCAGCCTCCTCCGAGCCCACCAAGGAGCCCGAGGGAAAGACAGAGATGCTGAATGCGGTTCTAGAGTCCCTGCCAGAGCCCCAGGAGAAGCCAGAGCGCAAGCCTCGGCGGGCCAGCAGCATTATCCGGAAGGTCAAGGGCAAGAAGTAGGGGCTTGGTTGACCCACCCCTAATTGTTGGCTAGAATTTCAGGCTGTTGCCCGCTTTTGAGAAAGCGGAAAATCCCAGAAAGTTAGGTTTGAAGTGTTTTACGCAGTAGTTCGTGCCGGCGGCCGCCAGGAAAAGGTCGAGGTTGGCACCATCGTCACCATGAACCGGATTGAGCAATCGTCCGGCACGGTTGAGTTGCCTGCACTTTTGGTTGTAGATGGCGACAAGATCACTTCCGACCCACAAGCTCTTGCCAAGGTTAAGGTTGTTGCAGAAGTAATTGACCAGACCCGTGGTCCAAAGATTGTTATTCAGAAGTACAAGAACAAGACCGGCTACAAGAAGCGCCAGGGTCACCGTCAAGATTTGACTCGCGTCAAAGTGACCGAGATTAAGTAGGTAGAGAGAAATGGCATCCAAAAAGGGAGTTAGCTCCACTCGCAACGGCCGCGATTCAAACGCGCAGCGTCTTGGAGTTAAGCGTCACGACGGTCAAGTTGTAAATGCTGGAGAGATTTTGGTCCGTCAGCGTGGAACCCACTTCCACCCGGGTAAGAATGTCGGCATTGGAAAAGACGACACACTATTTGCACTGGCCGCCGGTGCAGTGCAGTTCGGTTCCAAAGCGGGTCGACAAGTGGTGAACGTAGTTTCCCAGTAAAGGTTTTCAAAACCGAGGCGGACCCGAAGGGTCCGCCTCTTTTTAGTTGAGGAGGATAAATGGTCAGCTTTGTAGATCATGTGACTCTTCATCTGCGCGCAGGAGATGGTGGCGATGGCTGCACATCCATCCGTCGCGAGAAATTCAAGCCGCTTGCTGGTCCCGACGGCGGAAATGGTGGCGATGGTGGATCAATCACTCTGGTGAGCGATCACAACGTGACAACCTTGCTTGATTACCATCACCGGCCGCACCGCGTTGCCAAGTCTGGCGGCAGCGGCAAAGGCGATTACAACAACGGTGAAAAGGGTGAAGATTTAGTTTTGCCAGTTCCTGTTGGCACTGTAGTTAAAGATTCTGAAGGAAATGTAATTGCCGACTTGGAGTTCTCCGGCATGGAACTGCTGATAGCCCGAGGTGGAACTGGCGGTCTGGGCAATGCTGCCCTAGCAAACAGAAGAAGAATTGCACCAGGCTTTCACCTGCTAGGTGTGCCTGGTTGGAAAGGCGATGTTCAACTTGAACTCAAGACAGTTGCCGACATAGCGCTGGTTGGTTTTCCATCAGCTGGTAAGTCGTCTCTGGTGGCAGCATTGAGTTCTGCCAAGCCAAAAATCGCAGAGTATCCATTTACAACTCTGCATCCGAATCTCGGAGTGGTCGCAGCGGGCGACTACCGGTACACCATTGCGGATGTGCCAGGGCTAATTGAAGGCGCTTCGGAAGGTAAGGGCCTAGGACTCGACTTTCTAAGACACGTCGAAAGATGCAGTGCACTTTGTCACGTCATTGACTGCGCCACCCTAGAGCCCAATCGGGACCCGATGTCTGATTACCAGGTGATCAAGCAGGAGCTGGCGAAATATGAAGTGCCCGAAGGGCAGCTACCTCTGCTCGACAGACCGCAGGTTATAGCCCTGAACAAGATTGATGTGCCAGAGGCACGAGAACTAGCTGAGTTTGTTAAAGCTGACTTCGAAGCACTTGGGTTCAAAGTCTTTCTTATCTCAACGGCCAGTCGAGAAGGCCTCACCCAACTGAGCTTTGCACTCGCCGCTTTGGCGAATCAGAATCGACAGCAGCCTGAATCAACCAGGCGTTTTTCCCTTTTGGAAGAGAAAGAGGATTCAAAGTTCTTGGTGCAGCAGGAAGAAATCGATGGTGAGGTGGTCTATAGAATCACCGGCCAGAAGCCAGAGCGTTGGGTTGCCCAAACTGACTTTGGAAATTCTGAGGCAATTGGCTATCTCTCTGAGCGACTGAACAAACTTGGTATTGAGGATGCTCTGACCAAGGCTGGTGCAAAGGCTGGCTCAACCGTGATTATCGGTAGGGAAAACGGAGTCGTGTTTGATTGGGATCCTTATATCTCCTCCGTTGTTGAAACAATCGAGTCGCCTCGCGGAACTGACGTGCGTCTGGATGGAACCGATCGAAGAACCACTAAGGAGCGTCGAGCTGAGTACTACGAGATGATGGACCAGCGAGCCCGCGGAAGAGCGGAACGACAGGCAATTAGAGAGCAGTCTTTGAAGGCGGAGGAAGAGTGAGTAACCAAGAACTAATTAGATCTTCCAAGCGCGTCGTCATCAAGGTCGGCTCCAGTTCGATTACCGGGGCAAACGAAGCAAATCTGGATCGAATTGTTGATTTGGCCGTTCGACTCAAGAACAACGGTAAAGAAGTCATTGTCGTCAGCTCCGGAGCAATTGCAACGGCTGCGCCGCTAATTGGTCTGGCAGTCAAAAGCGAAGATCTTGCAACATCCCAAGCTCTAGCCAGCATCGGTCAAGCAAAACTCATGAGCAGGTATGAGAGATCCCTATCTCGCCACTCACTAATGCCCGGTCAGATCCTTCTAACTGTTGACAACCTGGACGAGCCTGTCACAAGAGAGAATGCCCTCAGAGCACTAGAGCGTCTTTTGGAGATAGGCGTCATTCCAGTAATTAACGAAAATGACTCAGTTGCGACCAACGAGATTAGGTTTGGAGATAACGATCAACTGGCCGCGCAGGTAGCCCTATTGGCGAAGGCTGATTTGCTTGTTCTGCTTAGCGATATTGATGCCCTATACACGCGACCTCCCAGTGAGCTTGGGGCAGAGCCAATATCTGTTGTAGAGGAAGAAGATGACCTTTCTTCAATAGAGATTTCAGGAACCTCAACCGGCTATGGCACGGGCGGAGCAGTCACCAAGCTTGCAGCCGCCAAATTAGCCTCAGCCGGTGGGACGGCCGTAATTTTGACAGCAGCGGCCAATGTTGATTCGGTGGATAATACCGAAGTAACCCACACTTGGTTTAAACCACGTAGACAAATCAACAAATAGGCTGGGCTGATGAGCGTTCAAGAAATTCTTCAGCGAGCAAAAAATGCCGCACCGGCTCTTGCACGCTCTTCTGAGCACACAAAGAATCAGGCCTTAGCTGCGATTGCCGACGAGTTAGAGAAACGGGCCAGCGAAGTGCTTGCCGCGAATGAAATTGACATGAAAAACAGCGAGGGCAAGCTACCAACTGGAATGCTTGACCGCTTGAAACTAAACCATTCTCGTATCGCAGGGCTTGCCAAGGCGATGCGAGAGGTAATTGAGCTCGAGGATCCAACTGGAAAGGTAATTGAAGAAAAGACACTCGCCAATGGTCTTAACCTTCAAAAGATTTCTGTGCCAATTGGCGTTATCGGTTGTATTTACGAGGCCAGACCAAATGTCACAATTGACATTGCTGCCTTGGCAATCAAGAGTGGAAATGCAGCTGCCTTGCGAGGCGGATCTGCTGCGGAGAACACCAATCGAATCTTGGTTGAGATTATTCAGAGCGGACTGTCAAAAGCTGGATTGCCAGCCGATTCTGTCCAGACTATTGATCCTTTTGGCCGCGAAGGTGCTACTGCAATGATGCAAGCAAGAGGGTTGGTTGATGTTCTCATTCCCCGCGGCTCTGCCAGTTTGATTCATGCCGTTGTCAATGAGTCAAAGGTTCCGGTTATTGAGACAGGTGACGGTGTTGTCCATATATACGTTGACTCCGAGGTTGACCAGAAGATTGTTGCTCCAATCGTTGTGAATTCAAAGGCGCAGCGTCCCTCGGTATGTAATTCACTCGAGACCTTGCTGATTCATGAGGCTGTAGCGGAAAAGCTCCTTCCGGAAATTGGCCGAGCGCTTTCCGAGGCTGGTGTAACTATTCATGGCTGCGAAAAAACTCAGCAAATAATTAGTTGCACGCCGGCTACTGAACAGGATTGGTCAACTGAGTATCTGAGTCTTGATTTATCGGTAAAAGTTGTAAAGGACTTGGACGAGGCGCTGGATCACATAGCTAAATACTCAACCCATCACACTGAGTCAATTCTTACCAAAATCCAGGCCAACGCCGAGCGATTCCTAAGGGAGATTGATTCAGCGGTGGTTATGGTCAATTCCTCGACCCGTTTCACCGATGGGGGAGAATTTGGATTTGGGGCTGAGGTGGGGATTTCTACCCAGAAATTACACGCCCGCGGCCCTATGGGCCTAAGGGAGTTGACCAGCACCAAATGGCTGGTCCGTGGCTCAGGTCAGGTCCGAAGCTAGACTGGATGCGACCAAGGAGAAAAAGTGATTTCGATTCTTATTGCTGAGGGCGCTATCGTCCACCACACAGAACTTCCCATGCCAGCAATTCTTTATGGCGTTATTGCCATGGTTGTTTTTCTAGCGCTTGCTGCCATTACCTGGTCATACCGCGATGTTTCAAACCGCAATCCAAGAAGATCTCAGCGGGCAGGCCACTAACAGCTAATGACTGCCAGGCGTCTACGAATTGGCGTGATGGGTGGAACCTTCGACCCAATTCACCATGGCCACCTGGTGGCAGCCAGTGAGGCTGCCGACGCCTTTGATTTAGATGAAGTCATATTTGTTCCAACCGGAAATCCTGGTAACAAGAAAGTAATTAGCAGCTCCGAGAATCGCTATTTGATGACTGTGATTGCAACCGCCGCTAATCCACGATTCAAAGTTAGCCGGGTAGATATAGATAGACCCGGTGTCACCTACACAATCGATACGCTAACTGAACTTTCTAGGCAATATCCAGATGCCGATCTATTCTTTATCTCTGGTGCCGACGCAATCGCGCAGATTCTGGCCTGGAAGGAAGTTGATTCAATCTGGCCGCTTGCTCACTTCGTCGCGGTAACGAGACCTGGCCACAAACTCGAGCTTCCTGATGTGAAGGAAGCCAAGATTTCTCAACTTGAAGTTCCGGCTTTGGCAATCTCATCGACTGCAATCAGAGAGAGAGCTGAGGCTGGTAAACCAATTTGGTATTTGGTTCCTGACGGCGTAGTTCAATACATTGCTAAGCACAAGCTCTACAGGGGACATGGTGACTCAGTACACAACTAGACGTGCGCTGAGGGAAGCTGAGAGACGCGGAATCACTCCTGAGATTCCGCAGCCGATAATTTCTCAAGTTCAAGCTCCAGCACCACCCGCGATTGACCTCTCAAAACTCACTCGCAGACAAATGAAAGAGCTTGGAATTTTTGATAATCCCGAAACAGTCCTAGCTACAACCGCTAGTCCAGCTGCTATTTCGGTGCCAACCAGCCCAGTTAGCTCAACACCTTCGGCGGTGATTGTTGAAGCTCCACCAGCACCCGTTTCAATTGCTGTGCCAGAGTTTGAGATTCCGAAGGCAGATTTCACCGAACAGAACTTCCTGGCTGAGCCCACCACCGCATCAATTGTTTTGGAAAGAGCCCCCGAGGCCATTGTTCTTCCGATTGACACCGGTGAAATTGCAATCACAAATTCAATTCAGGTTGTTACTGACCCAATCACATCTCCAACGACCGGTAACTTTGACGGTTCGGAATTGGATCAAATCATCCTTTCAGACGATGCAGTCACTGGCGTTATTTCAGTAGTTGAACCGATAAGCGCTCTTGACCTTATCGATCAAAGAGCTGGAAGCGGAGTTGTTCCGGCATCGGTGCTTTCAAAG
>JACCDV010289447.1_pt1 | contig 11848 bp, 13 predicted proteins | sample 7446131 | NCBI WGS metagenome assembly JACCDV01 (sample SAMN15323448, study PRJNA562643) | freshwater metagenome | isolation source: river surface water | place: USA:Blue River Watershed | collected 2017-08-17
CTGATGTTGTGGCAGTAAGAGATATGGTGGAAGATGCTACGGAGCAGACCGCAGCTGAGCTCGACGCATTTCAAGAGCAATTAGATCAATGTATCCGTGCGAGTGAATCAAAACAGTCTCCATCAACAGATGTCACGCTTTGATCAGGTGGCGTCCTTAGCGTATACTCACAATACATATGCAATTTGAAGATACGAAAGGCCTCGTGAGTGCGGCCATTTTTGGTCTCGGCATCGCACTTATCGCGTTTATGTCGGGTATGTACGTTGGCAGCAGTTCACAAATAGCTGCGGCGTACCCGCTGGCGTCTATAACTGGATTTGCTGCACAGCAGCCAGAGGGTCTCGATCTCGCTCCACTTTGGAAGACCTGGTATGTGCTCAATGAGCGATTTGTGTCTGCGTCAACGACCGAGCGTGTCGAGGATCAGGAGAAGGTGTGGGGTATGGTCCAGGGTCTCGCAGCATCATATGGTGACCCATATACTACTTTTTTCCCGCCAGAGGAGAGTAAGAAGTTTGAGGAAGAAATCAGTGGTAATTTTGAGGGCGTCGGCATGGAAATTGACGTGAAAGACGGTGTCTTGACCGTCGTTGCGCCTCTCAAGGAGAGTCCGGCTGAAAAAGCAGGTGTGCATGCTGGCGATCAGGTACTTGCTATTGATGGCAAGCCATCTGATGGGCTTTCAGTTGAGGGTGCCATTAAGCGTATTAGAGGTCCAAAGGGGACCACTGTTGTGCTTTCAATACTTCGCGCTGGTGAGTCGCTTGAAATATCTGTTGTTCGCGACGTTATACAAATTCCTACCATCCGCACGAAAGGTGTAGCGAAGGGGGGCGGGGTAGTGGAAGAGGCGGGTGAGCTCAGAGAAGATGGCATATTTGTTATTCAGCTCTACAATTTTGCTGCAAATTCAGTCTTTGATTTTCGCCAGGCGCTGCGTGCATTTATTGACTCTGGTAGTAACAAACTCATACTTGATCTCCGAGGTAATCCTGGAGGATATCTTGAGGCAGCAGTGGACATGGCAAGTTGGTTCTTACCTGCTGGTACTGTGATCGTGAGCGAAGATTTTGGCGGCAAAAAGGAAGATCACTCATACAGAAGCAAGGGCTATAATGTGTTCAGTAAGGATTTGAAAATGGTGGTGCTTGTGAATCGCGGATCGGCATCTGCATCGGAAATTTTGGCTGGTGCCTTGCAGGAGCATGGTGTTGCAACGGTCGTGGGTGAGCGCTCATTTGGAAAAGGTTCGGTGCAGGAACTTGTGCCAATAACAAGTGACACTTCTTTGAAAGTAACTATCGCGCGTTGGTTGACACCGAAGGGCAACTCCATATCTGAGACCGGCATCACACCTGATATCGAGGTGAAGATCACAAAGGAAGACTTGGAAAAGCAAGCTGACCCTCAGTTCGACAAGGCAGTTGAAATTCTCAACAACTAGGCCGAGGTGCAGTGTTTGCTACGGGGTAGGTATTGGTATACATTGTCCCTACTATGAAAGTTATATTTCTCAAAGATGTGCCAAGGGTGGGCCGAAAGGGTGAAGTCAAGGATGTTGCCGAGGGATATGCTAGAAACTTCTTACTCGCCAAAAAGTTGGCTGAAATAGCAACGCCGGAACGTATTAAGGCTGTGGAGCAGTCCAAGCTAGCGACTGCCGCCCATAAGGAAGTGCAAAAGAATCTCTTGCTCAAGGCTATCGTAGAGCTCAATGCTGATCCCGTGAGTATAGCTGTCAAAGCGAACGCACAAGGTCACCTCTTTAAGGGTCTGCACAAGGCTGAGATATTGGAGGCACTGCGCGGGCGCGGCGTTGCGCATTTCACTGATACGCATATTACGCTCGATCAGCCCATAAAATCTGTCGGAGTAGTGCAAATACCCATCGTCGTGGAAGGACTCAAGAAGGAAATAACCATCTCAGTTGTTGCTGCATAGAAAACGGCGCGATGGATGTATCGCGCCGTGTAGATATTAGTTCTTTTTGTTGATACTGCCGTCTGCGTTGTGTTGATAACGCTCCCAGATGGGTAGCCATGCTTCACGCGTGGTAGCCATCAGTAACTCATCAACGTATACGCCATTGACCAATTTTTCAGCTTTGAGAGTGCCCTCAACATGGTACCCGCAGCGCTCGTTGTATCGCTTGCTACGAGGGTTCGTCGCAAGTACGTTTGACTTGATTTTCCTAAGACCAAGTGAGTCAAAGGCATGTTTCAGTAGGAGCATTTTTGCCTCACTGCCATGCGCCTTGCCCCAATATTCCTGATTGATGATGGCCGCGCCAGTTGTTGCTGTGCGGTTAATCATATTCATGGCATGTAATCCCATGGTGCCAATCGGTACGCGTTCAGAGCCATGATGAGCGACAATGATGAATACCTGATCTGTCTCTTTGCGTTTCGCAAGATTCAGCAGCCATTCTCGTTCTTCACTGACACTGATGGGATGTATACGCAAGAGATGTTGCGTTACCTCCCGATTGTTAAATCCGCGCACGAGCATGTCGAGATGCAGATCCTCCTGCGGTATGGCCAGTGACGTTTGAAAGCCAGTTGCAAAGAATATTTCCTTAGTCATGATACCTCCATATAGAACTGCTGGTATGAAAAGCGCCTCGGCTTCCATCCAGCCGAGGCGCTTGAAACGTTTGTTCAATGGCTTCGGCTACACAGAAAACGCAGTTTCGCATCCAAGCGAAATATCCCGGAAGGTGAGTCCCGTATCCTGCATTTTCTTGTAACCGTTCCAATTCATATTTATGAGTATAATGATTTTTTTTAAAATTGTCAATATAAAACCCACTCGTGTGAGTGGGTTTTTGTGCTCATTCCGCTGCGATTTTCGCATCGGAGGGGGCGAGTGTCTTATCGACATACTCCATTAGTATCGAAGTTATCGGTGCTGCCGTTTCCCCAAACATAGGCATGTGGGTTACGTTCGGAAGTCTATGAAGCTGCGCCATCGGATAGGCGGCAGTACATGATCTGTTCAGGTGGTTGCGAAGTGCCAGATGTACGTCCAGTGTAAAGAGACGGTCATCTGAGCCGCTAAAAATATGCACAGGGCAATGTATGCTCTCTGGCTCGACTACTAATTTATCGAATACCAGTCTGCGCAGAATTGACCCAGACTCGAGGCCAAAAGAGTGCACTGCGCCACTTTCATCGACTGGCTGTCGCCCGCTGAGAAAGTGATGCTGAATGTCATCGTTGTGAAATGAAAAGGACTTGCCACTGATCATGGCTGGTCCGTAGGTTGTCGCGTGGCGCAGTAGTCGTGCCTGTGCAACAAGGCCTATAGAGACCCCATGTGGTGGTGCAGGGGATACAAGTAACAGCCCCCGTACTTTTGGATTGCCCTGAGCCACTCGCATGGCAATGAGCCCCCCATATGAGTGTCCAATGAGGACAAAAGGTCTTTCTTTCTTACCTCTCTCACGAATGAGTTGTTCAACGTGCTCTTCGCAGGCATTTGTCGTTATTCCACCTGGATCTTCACCTGGCCCATGACCTGGATAGGTGACTACCGCCGCGTCATGACCCCGATCAGCTAGGCTTTTCAGCCAGCTCGTGTACATAGATGGCGGGCATCCGGCACCAGGTAAGATAAGAACTTTATGCATCATGGATATATCCTCATCAATCCTCGGAGATTATGCTCTTCTCTGTGGCAAAGTAAAGACCGTCCAGAGGATTACTGTGGACGGTCTTTACTTTAGGTGGTTGCGTTAAGCGGTGACTGAGACTACCTTCTTCTTTGACTGAGATCCGTCAAAGTGAGTCTTGCGCTTGTGTGAGAAATGAACGATGCCTGCCTTAAGTGCAAAAAGAGTGTGGTCCTTGCCCATGCCCACATTTGCGCCCGCGATCATGCGCTGACCGCGTTGGCGGACAATGATAGATCCTGTCTTCGCCTTCTCGCCCTCATACAATTTCACTCCTAGGTATTTAGGATTTGAATCTCGTAGGTTTTTTGTTGATCCTCCGGCCTTTTTGGTTGCCATAGTGTATAGATTTTAAGGGTATAGGCATGTTGCAGAGTCACAAATTGCCCTATACTTTGTGGAATGAATATACCAGAGGTTGTCAATGAGTTCAAGAGGTCGCTCCAAAGGGTCCCTGAGGACGTCGTTGTCGTGTGTATTGTGGTATTTGTCGGGATGGCATCATTTGCCCTTGGCAGGCTTTCTGTGGATGGACAGAGGGCGACTGATGTCCGTATCTGTACTGTGCCGGCCGAACAAGTCTCTGTGGAAGCCCCACGGGCCCAGCTAGAATCGCAGAAGGATGTTGCTGCCGCAGCGCAAAGTGTAGCCTCGGGTGAAGTTGTCGCGTCAAAAAATGGCACTAAGTATCACTTGCCTTGGTGCTCTGGCGCTAAGCGCATTGCTGCAGTAAATAAAGTAACATTCGCCTCAGCTGCAGACGCGGAGCTTGCGGGGTATACAGCGGCAGCAAACTGCCCGGGCCTATAATGATACAGAATGTACGGCCGATAGTATTGTGCGGTACACTATCTCTATGATCGTTGTTGACCTCGAGGCTAGTGGGACAGAGTCACGCTTACATTCCATTGTTTCTGTTGGTGTGCTTGATTTCGATAATCCAGAACGACGTCTGTATCTTGAGTGTCGCATTTGGGATGGTGCACATGTCATGAAAGAAGCACTTGCTGTGAACGGTATGACAGAAGAAGCGATACGCGACAATGCTCGTATGAGTGAGGCAGCATTGTATGATCAAGTTGTCGCGTTTGCGATGACGGCACGTGACCATACGTTGGCAGGTCATAATCCGTCATTCGATCGTGATTTTTTGCATGCAGCTGCGCTTAGAGCGCATAAGAATTGGCCGTTCGCTCATCGCACTATCGATACGCACTCACTTTGTTACATGCATATGACGCAAAGGGGGTTTGTTCCACCTATTGAGAATGGTAGGACGCGGTTAAACCTCGATGCAATTCTAAACTATGTAGGTATTCCTCAAGAGCCGCGCCCTCACAATGCGATGACCGGAGCGCTTTCGCACGCCGAAGTACTATCGAGGCTTCTCTATGGAAAGAAATTATTGCCAGAATTTGCTGCATTTGACATGCGATGGTAGAGAGGTAGCATGTTTTGGGTGTCGAAGTATGGAGAACTATCGTGTTTCGTGTTCGCAAAGCTACTCTTGAGGATGTAAATGCCATTTACACGCTGGAAAAGCGTGTGTGGGGTGAAGAAGTCACTACGGTGTGGGACATGGCTACATTTATTCGTCACGGTGAAGTGTTGGTAGCTATGGAGCGCGATCTGCTTGTTGGTGCCTTGCTCTCACTCATCTCAAAAAATGGCGATGTGTATATTGTAGATGTTGTCGTTAGTGAAAAAAAGCGTCGATGCGGTATTGCTGCAGGTCTGTATCATAAACTCTTTAGCGTGTGTCCTGGTCGACGAGTTGTTACAGATGTCTCTGCTCGTTTGGTGGGCGCTGTCGCTCTCCATGAAGGGCTCGGCTTTAAAAAAGTGAAGCTGGAGCACAATTGGTACGGATTGCGTGAGAAAGATGAGCCACGCTTACTATTTCAGTATGAACCAAAGTAGTGGCATTCCCGGACCATGAGGTCCGGGATTTTTTGTATCCACACGTTTGCGCCTAAAGTTTGTCGCAAGTAACAAGCGTTTAAATGTATACTGTGGGTACTAACTAACAGCATTCAGATGCGCGTCCTTATGTTTGGCTGGGAGTACCCGCCCCACAATAGTGGTGGTTTGGGTGTGGCCTGCGCAGGCATTACGCGCTCTCTCTCTAAAGAAGGTGTTTCTGTTGTATTTGTTTTGCCGAAGAAGCTGAAGCCTACAGACACGCACGCTGATTTCGTGACACTTGATGTCAATGAATCCTTGCGCACGAGCCCAATTGAGTTCATAGGCGTGGATACGGCGCTCGCGCCATATGACACCGCGGACACCTACTATTTGCGACGAATGGGTCTGCCTGAGGACTTGTACGGCTCGTCACTCTTTGCCGAAGTAGTACGCTATGGCCAGTTGGGGGGCGTGGTTGCAGCATCACAAACATTTGATGTTATTCACGCACATGATTGGCTTTCTATTTTGGCAGGCGTTGAGGCAAAGAAAGTATCTGGCAAACCACTCATAGTGCATATTCATGCAACAGGCTTTGATCAAGGGGGAGGGCAGCATTGCGATTCACGTGTGTATGCGATTGAAAAATATGGCATGGAGCAAGCAGATGTGGTCGTAGCTGTTTCAGGATTTACAAAAGAATTGATTGTACGGAAGTACGGCATCAATCCGGGCAAGATCGAAGTCGTACACAATGGCATTGACTGGAAACCAAGTAGGGAAGTGCGAGAGCATGTCGCGCGACTGCCGTTTGAAAAACACGGGCAGAAAATGGTTCTCTTTGTCGGTCGTTTAACAATACAAAAGGGCGCAGATCATTTTCTCAAGGCTGCTGCACGTGTCATACAGTTTGAGCCGAAGACCATGTTTGTGGTAGCTGGTGCGGGCGATATGGAGCATCAGCTCATTCGTGAAGCGGCATCATTGGGTCTCACCAACAATATTCTATTTGTTGGCTTTCAACGTGGTGAAGATCTGCATGACTTGTATAGGGATGCGGACTTGTTTGTATTGCCATCAGTGTCTGAGCCCTTCGGCCTCACTGCTCTAGAGGCTGTTTCCTACGGTGCGCCCGTTCTATTGTCAAAGCAGTCAGGAGTGAAGGAGGTGGTTGCCGATGCGCTGCTTGTGGACTTCTGGGATGTTGATGAAATGGCCAATAAGATTATCTCAGCACTCCGCTTTTCACCTCTGCGCACTGAGCTGGCAAAGAATAGCAAGAAGAAATTGCCAAACATATCTTGGCAAAAAGCAGCGCAGGTGTTGAAATCTCTCTATGAGCGTGTAAAGAATCTGCTACAATACGCGTAATGTCTTTGTCTGTTTGTCCGTACTTTCATGTACATCAACCGTATCGTGTTAAGCGGTATCGCGTCTTTGATGTCGGTAATGATCCTGAGTACTTCAATGAGAGCGGAAGTAATGATCTCAATAATCGTCGTATCTTGGAAAAGGTAGCTCGCAAGTGTTACTTGCCTGCGAATGTCACTTTGAAGGAGATGTTGAAGGAGTACCCAGATTTCCGTTTCGCTTTTTCTTTTTCTGGTACCGTACTTGAACAGCTCGAAGAGCACCTGCCGTATGTCCTAGACACCTTTAAAGAGCTTGTTGAGTCGGGTAGGGTCGAGATTCTTGCAGACACTCACCACCATTCACTCGCTTTCTTTTATTCCAAACCTGAGTTTGAGAGGCAGATACGACAACATCAAGACACGATACGTCGCATTTTTGGCTATACGCCACGTGTGTTGCGCAATACCGAATTATCGTATCGCAACGATCTTGCAGAGTGGGCAGATGCCGCAGGGTATGTCGGCATCATGGCGGAAGGATGGGATCCAATTCTTGGATGGAGAAGTCCTAACTTTGTATATAGACCAGTAAACACAAAACGCATTCGTGTTTTGCTCAAAAATTATCGTCTATCAGACGATGTTGCATTTCGCTTTGGTGAGCGCTCATGGAAGGAGTGGCCGCTTACGGCTCCAAAGTTTGCTTCATGGGTGCATGCCGTTCATGGCAACGGACAAACAGTTAATTTGTTTATGGATTACGAGACGTTCGGAGAGCATCAGTGGGAAGAAACAGGTATTTTCCATTTTCTAAAGCAAATGCCTCGTGAGGTCTATAAACACCCTGACACGACATTTAAAACACCAACAGAGACAATTGAATCCTACGAACCTGTGGGTCATTTTGATTCACCAAACGTACTCACATGGGCTGATATGGATAGAGATCTCACTGCGTGGGTAGGTAATGATATGCAGCGTGGTGCGATTGAAGCTGTATACAGTCTAGAAAAAGACATAATGGCCTTAGGAGATGCAGACATTATTCGCGATTGGCGTCGCCTGCAGACCTCCGATCATTTTTATTACATGTGTACAAAGTGGTTTGCAGACGGTGATGTGCATGCGTACTTTAGCCCTTACGAAACGCCGTATGATGCATACATATCCTACATGCATGCTCTTACAGACTTGAAACTTCGTGTAGAATCAAAGAAGGCGATCACGTTGTCTGATAAGATACAAAGTGTGATGCAGAGATTGACGACAGTATTTACTAGTAAACAACACAAACCATCGTATGCCGCAAAGTAGGAAACCAGTTGCGACGGTGAAAAAAGTTGCAACGCAAACGCGTTCGAAGAATAAGTCGCCGTTGCGTGTCTCAGGTGAGCAATGCTTCTGGGTTAACAATGGACCCATACTTGCTGACTTGAACGAACTGCAATCGGCTCTGTCATCCGGTTCCATAACGGATGAGCAGTGGAGACATCATACTGCTGGGGGGAGAAATGATTTTTCAAATTGGATTCGGTACGTGTTTTGTAATGAGGCCTTGGCAAAGAAAGTTGCTTCTGCAAAAACTAAATCTGGCGCAGCGCTTGCCATACGCTCTTCTATTTCAAAGTAGAGTGTGACGTGCACCTTATAGTATGCCCAGATCCATCACGCTAGGAAACGGAGAGATTTTAGTCGGCCTCGACAATCGCGCGCAGGTACGTGATTTTTATTTTCCATATGTCGGGCTAGAGAATCACGTGAGTGGTAAATATAGACATCGTATTGGAGTATGGACAGATGGGGCGGTGTATTGGTTTGACGATGACTCATGGCATATCGATACAGAGATATGCCCCGATACATTTCGCGGACGTACTATTGCAACAAATGAGCGTATTGGACTTAGGTTGCATTTGGATGACGTCGTCTACAACGAAAAGAATATCTTTTTGCGACGCCTTGAAATTTTCAATCTAGAAGATCGTGAGCGAACGATCAAAATATTTTTTGGTCAGGAGTTTCACATATCTGAGTCGAGTTGGGGTGATACGGGCTACTATGATCCGCAACATAAAGCCATCATTCACTATAAAGGTAAGCGTGTCTTTCTTGCGAACGCTATGCATGAGGGTAAGGGTTTTACTGATTTTAGTATTGGATTGTTCGAAAGCGATGGTCGTGAGGGTTCATATGTCGACGCAACGGATGGCGATCTGTCTAAAAACCCCATAGAACACGGAAGCGTTGACTCTGTGATTGGTGTAGAAGTTAGGATACGTTCGGCAAAAACAAAGTTGTCCCAGCTTGTTTGGTATTGGCTAACTGTAGGCACCACACTGCCTGACGCAGTAAATTTGCAGGCTGAGCTTTTGCAGAAGACTCCGGAGCATGTACTGCGCACGACGGTTGATTACTGGAAGGCGTGGGTGAATAAGCGTCCTTTTACCTTTTATGGTTTGCCGGACGAGGTCGTTTCACTGTTTAAGAAGTCTCTCTATGTCATTCGTGCGCACACTGATAATCGCGGATCGATATTAGCGTCTGGTGACTCTGACATGTTGCAGTACGGTAGAGATACATACGGGTATATGTGGCCACGAGATGCTGCTCAGGCAGCTGTCGCGCTCGATAAGGCAGGCGATTTTAATGTGACCCGTCGATTTTTCGAATTTATTAACCAGACCATTACTGATCAGGGGTACTTGTTGCACAAGTACCGACCTGATCGCTCGCTGGGAAGTTCCTGGCATCCTTGGTATAGAGACGGTAAGGCAGAATTGCCCATACAGGAAGACGAGACCTCGCTCGTATTGCGCGCACTATGGATGCATTACGATTTGTCGCGTGACCTAGAGTTTATTGAGAAGATTTATAATAGTTTTATTCAGAAGTCTGCAGATTTCCTTCTGCGCTACACACATCCAGACACTCGATTGCCTCTACCGTGCTATGACCTATGGGAAGAGAAGTATGGAGTACACACCTTTACTGCCTCTGCACGCTATGCGGCACTCACCGCAGCGTCACATTTTGCTGAACTATTGGGTAAGTCTGATCAGGCGCACACATATGCCACTCATGCTATTCAGACTAAAGATGCGATCTTGAAGAATCTCTATAATCCTGAGCGGCGAATGTTTGATAAGTTGGTCAAGGAAGAGAAGGGGATGCTGGTGCGCGATGAGACGTTGGATATGTCGAGCTTCTACGCAGTGTGGAAGTACGGTGTATTGCCTATTACAGATGAGCGTGTGCGTGCGTGTTTTGATACCGTGCGCGATAAACTCATATTGGGTGAAGGCACGATAGGTGGTGTGCCACGCTATGAAGGGGATAGGTACTATGCGGTATCACCATCAGCCCCAGAGAATCCTTGGTTCATAACGACATTATGGCTCGCTCAGTACTATATAGCACTAGCCACCACTGAAGCGGATATGAAGCCGGTACGTGAATTGTTGTTGTGGTGTGTGCGCTACGCTGAATCATCGGGTGCGATGTCGGAGCAGGTGAATCCATATACAGGACGATCGCTTTCGGCAACACCGCTGACTTGGAGTCACTCGGAGTACGTTATAACCGTAATCGAGTATCTAGAAAAACTCGAAGACCTTGGAGTGTGCGAGTCTTGTTATCCGCTATCATGAGGCATCATTTCTCAAAGAAATATATGGATGACACCAAGCAATCAACGACAGGTGCTTCAGGTGTGGGGACAGACACAAGTGGTCTCATGATCTGTAAGCCCACCTTAGTTGAACCGTGGCGGGTCTTTCGCATTATGGCCGAATTCGTTGACGGCTTCGATTTGCTCAAAAAATATGGTCTCGCTGCAACATTCTTTGGTTCCACGCGCTGCACGCTGGATTCCGATCTGTACAAGCAGGCAGAAGACCTTGCGGCACGACTATCAAAGTCGGGGTTCACAATCATTACGGGAGGTGCCTCGGGTGTTATGGAGGCGGCTAATAGAGGTGCGTTTAATGCTGGTGGAGCCTCTGTCGGACTCAACATACAGCTGCCACATGAGCAGCACTACAATGCGTATCTAACGGACCAACACAATTTCCATCATTTCTTTGTCCGTAAGGTGATGCTTTCCTTCGCATCTGAAGTGTACATATATTTTCCGGGTGGTTTTGGCACGCTAGACGAATTTTTTGAAATTATCACACTGATTCAGACTAAAAAGATTAAACGTATACCCGTCATTTTGATTGGCAAGGAATACTGGACTCCACTGCTAGAGTTTATCGAGAAGATGATTTATACGAGATATAAGGCAATTGACGAAGATGATATGCAGCTGTATCACTTGGTTGACTCAGTTGAGGAGGCGTATGCACTTGCGGTACAATTAGCACGTTGTTAATAACGGGACATGCCTCCACTGGACATACTGCGCTCACAAATCGATACGAATCTAACAGTAATTGGTCGTGAACACCTTGTACTGTCGTCGCGATTACTTATAGCTGGACTAGGTGGTTCACGTCTTGCTGGTGCACTCCTTCGAGACTTGTTGCCAGATACGTACATTGAAATGCACAGTGGATTTGACGCACCAAAGCACGCAGCGTTTGTTGGGAGTGGCATGATAGCAAGTTCAACTTCTGGCAATACAGTTGAAACTATCTCTGCCTATGACGCTTGTGGTCGGCAGGGATTTGCACGTGCTGTTGTTACGCGTGGAGGTGAACTCCTTGCCGCGGCGAGACGAGATGGCGTTCCACACGTTGTCATGCCGGAGTCCGAGCTTCCTCCGCGAGAAAGTCTGGTTCATTCACTTCGCTCACATTGCCTTTTGCTTGGACAGTCTCAAGTAGAGCGTGAGATCCAAGAAGCCTTTAGTCGCGTTGATGAAAAGTGGGTGAATGAGAATGTGCAGCGACTTGCTCCGATGATTAGTGGTAAGTCA
>JACCDV010636189.1_pt1 | contig 11842 bp, 10 predicted proteins | sample 7446131 | NCBI WGS metagenome assembly JACCDV01 (sample SAMN15323448, study PRJNA562643) | freshwater metagenome | isolation source: river surface water | place: USA:Blue River Watershed | collected 2017-08-17
AAGCCAGGAAATTCTTCAAAAATTGCTCGCTCATGACGGGGAAAAGATAAGCACAGAGGAATTTGATGAACTCTTGGGCATTCAACAGATTACCAACTTTGACTCCAAACGAATCAAAAGATCCCGATTGATCAAGGCTATCAATAAGCATTACGAAGAGAAAAAGGGCTTTCCCTTGATTACCCGAATCAAAAATCCAGAGGATAAGCGGTTTGTCTTTTACAAGATTTCTTTCGAAAATCGGAACTAAAGGAACCGCTTTTAGGGTGGTTTAGAAAATTAAATTCACACGTCCCCGTAGCCAATCCCACAACCTCATGAAAAACCAACTTTGGGCATTCGTATTCCTACTGGGAAGCACGGGATGTAGTTGTGCCCCAGAAGAGATCGCCCAATTCGCTTTCAGTAGCATGGAAAGCTTACTCGGAGATGGATTTATGCCCTCGGAAGAACTACGATCCCTTGGAAAATTTCAAAGCACTAGTGTTAACCTTTCCAATACCACCCAAGATGGGGTGGAAGAATCCATCATTTTCCTCCGACTGGAAAATGGAGACCCAAAGATCCTAGCAGAGCAGCGCGAACTCCTGGCCCGAAACTGTGCCCAACTCTACCTTCGAGACTTTGAAAAAGCAGCCGATTACGACAAGATCACCATACAGTTTGTACAAACAGACCCCTACAACCCGGAGAATGTTTCGATGGAAGAATACACCTTCGACACCCAAGATTTTTAGTTGGTTAAAAGGGAGTTTTCCTAGTTTTGTGGCTATCCGTATCGATGAACCCCTATCCAATTCCTTCAATGAGACTTAAAGCCATCTGCTCCGATATTGACGGGACACTACTCAACTCTGAGCGCTCGCTTTCGGCAAATCTCATCGCTGTTGTCTCCTCCATTTCACCAGAGATTCCATTTTTTCTAGCAAGCGCTCGCATGCCAGCAGCGATGCGGCACTTACTTCAAGACCTGAATCGTCCCAAGGAACCCCTCATTGCTTACAACGGTGCATTGGTTTTGGATTCAGAAGGAAAGGAACTTGAATCCCTCACTATTCCAATCTCTCTGGTTCATGAGATCGTCCACGCTGCGATGCCAGAAGGGCTGCACCTAAGCCTTTTCTACGGGGAAAACTGGTATACTTCAGTAGAAGATCATTGGGCAACTCGAGAGATCCAAAACACGAAGGTTCGGCCTACCTGGAAAAATCCATTGGAAGTCCTTGAAAACTGGTCAGCAACCCATTACGGCGCACACAAAGTGATGTGCATGGGGGATCCAGGAAAAATCGCTTTACTCTACCAAACCCTTATCCAAAGATTTGGAGAGCAACTGCACCTCTACCGATCCAAAGATACCTATCTGGAAATCGCACCAAAACCGATTTCCAAGGCGACTGGATTGAAAAAAATATTGGAGCACGGCTATGCCATCGGGCTGGACGAGGTAGTAGCCTTCGGGGATGGCTACAACGACATCGACTTACTCGAGCAAGTGGGTTGGGGAGTGGCCGTAGCAAATGCATTTCCTGAGGTAAAAGCAGTGGCCAATGAGGTCACCAAGCACCACAAAGAGGATGGGGTGGCTAGCACCTTAGCCCGCATTTTTCTGGACAAAAAATAATGTGATTATCCGCAATCATGCTAGTAGCTCAGCATGCCTATTTATAACTGCGGATAATTGTCAACAGTCCACGGTCAACGGACCACAGCTCACCTAATTGAACATCAAATCTTATTTTCTTTGGTTAGTGGTGAAAAAGAGGATAATCATAAAAAATAAATGTTGAGGTTCATTAAAACCTGCTGTGGTCTGTGGACAGTCAACCGTCGACACCCTTTATTCAAGTCCCTTGTCCCGCATTTTGACAAACTCGTCAAATCGTCGGTAAATGGCCACCGTAAATCCAAATAGCATCACGATCGTACCAATCCAAAGCACGTTGATGTAGGGCTTGACGATGGCTTTTAGCACCACATAATCTTTCTGGTATTGGTTGACCTTGAAAACAAATTTATTTTGATCCGGGAGTATGTTTTCCAAACTGATTTTGATTCCCAATTCGGAATCGGTTACTGGTAGCTTCCCTACCTGATTGTCTCGAATGATGAAAGTAGGTTCCAGCAATTTTTCCACATCGTAATCCAAGATGCGGATTTTAGCCTTCACGGCCACATCCCCTTCCTTCAAGGTGTAGCCATCTATCTCTTTCAATACCTCTGCACCATCAAAATAGGCCACGAAATCTGCTACATGGAATTGTTCTCCCTTACTTACCTCGTAGGTTTCATCCTCTTTCCATTCAGGATCAGAGAAATCATTCATGGCAGCCACATAGGTGTACAGGTCTTTGTCGAAGTAAATTTTGGAGTCAGGTGAAGATATCAAGCCCCCCATCCCTTCGTTAAACTGGGACATGGGCGTCAGCGAAAATTGCAAGGCCTCGTTCTGTAAATAATCAATCTTGAAGTAGTCATTTTCTTCTAACACCAGCTTCACGGTATCTCCCTTTTTGAAGTAGTTTTGAAAATCCTCGAGCGCAATCGCCTCATTCACCTCGCCCGTAGAAGCCAAGATCTTGGCAGGAACATATTCAGAAACCCCCACTACTTTCTTTTGTCTACCTCGGTAGACCACCGTGTAGTCCTTCATCTGGGTGGGCTTATTGATCCAGAGCAAGACGTGCTCCTTGTTCATTTCATCCTCCCAACTGTTGCTATAGGTCAATCCAGACATGTTTATGGAAATCACTTCCGAATACCCAGAGCTGAACATGATACCAATCAAGATCATTCCCAAACCGATGTGTGCCAGCGATCCACCTGCAAGTTTGAATGTGGACTTCTTCAGGAGTTTGATCAAAATCGTCGCATTGGCCACGATGGTAAACATCCCTACAAGTACAATGATCATGTATTTCCAGTCGTATACCTTCGCCAATACGATGACTGCTGTGGACAAGAGGATGGACACCACATAGGGCGTCACAAGGGAATCCCGCAAGGCCTTTTTATCGATTTTCTGCCACCAAAAAAACTGCCCTACCGAAGTCAATAAAGCCAACACCACAGCAAACCACAATTGAAATTTCGTATAGAACCCTACCTGGTCTGCGGGAGGAGCCATGTTGGAAATCCCTCCAAAGCTTTCTACCAGGGCATTCCACGCAGGAATCGACGTAGGCAATATCACCTGAAAGGACATAAGTCCCAAGGTCATCGCCCCCAAGAAAATCCAAAACTCACGAGAATAGACGGATGCCTCACGCTCTGAAGTAGGCAAGTGCTTCCAAGCGCGAGCGGCAAGGAAAATCGCCACCCCCATGAAAAATAGTAAGTAAAGCAGCAACTGCCCCGACAAGCCCAAATCTGTGAAGGAGTGAACTGAAGCATCACCCAATACCCCCGAACGAACCAAGAAGGTAGCGTACAATACCAAGATAAAGCTGAGAATGACCAAGATGATGGAGGTCTTTAGGGCTGTAGCACTTTTCTTGAAGGTAATCATGGTATGAATCGCCGCAACCAAGATCAACCAAGGCACATACACTGCATTTTCTACCGGGTCCCAGTTCCAATATCCTCCGAAATTCAAGGTGACATAAGCCCAATAGGCACCCATGATGATGCCCATCCCTAAAATCATGGCCGAGAAAATCGCCCAAGGCAAGGCTGGACGAATCCATTCTGCATATTTTTTGGTAACCAATCCGCCAATTAAAAACGCAAAGGGAACCAAGGTGGAGGCATAACCCAAAAAGAGCGTAGGGGGGTGAATCACCATCCAAATATTCTGCAACAAGGGATTAAGTCCCGTGCCATCTTCCGGTACAAAGTCCGGATTCAAATCAAAAATCGGTGCTTGCGTAGCATCACGAAGTAAAATAAAAGGAGAGCTACCAATCTTCAGATCTCCCACCACTACTCCCAAAATCATGGAAATCAGGAATGCCTGAACCAACGAGAAAACAACCATGACAGGTGCCTCCCAGAATTTATTGGTATGTACCAGGATCAATCCAAGCACCACATTCCAAAATGCCCATAGGATAAAGGCTCCTTCCTGGCCCTCCCAAAAACTGGAGATCATGTAATGGACTGGAAGGGCTTTGGAACTATGCGAATACGCGTAAAAATACTCGTACCGCTGGTTGTAAATGATTTCGAATAAGGAGGCCGCTATCAAGCCGGTAGAAAGTGCATGAATATAAAAACTCACGCGACTGAATCTTTGCCAACTGGCTTTTTCCAGATCATTGGCCTTGAAATACTGACTGTAGGCAAAAGCCGTAATCAATGCACTCACGAAGGCCACCAAGGTAGTCAGGTGACCAAAATTGCCCACAAAGGTATTCATCATACAAATTTACTTGGGATATACGCCATCACATTCCAGCCGCTTGCACGTCCGTTTCCTGGTACTTGGAAGGACATTTCATGAGGATCTTGTCTGCAACAAATATTTCTTGATCTCGGTAACTACCAATCACCACCACCTGTTCGGAACGGTGAAAATCCGCTGGCACTGGCTGGTTGTAAAACACTTTTTGCTCCGTGCCTTCGTTGTCAACTAATAGAAAAGTAAAGGAAGTTTTATCCTCTCGAACCTCAATTCCTGAAACTTCACCTGAAGGATCCTTCTTTAACTTACCCACCACGTGGATGGCCTTGTCCTCCCCATCCTGCTTCATCTCAAGAGCGGTATTGAAACTCTCGTAACTACTTGCATCACCGATCGAACTCAAGATGATGACAATCGCTACGGCAATAATTCCTAAACCAATCAGGTGTCCTTTTTTCATGGCAGTGGCCCTTTAGTTTGTTTTACTTTTCTCCAACTTGGAAACGCGTCTATCTGTTTGAATCACGTAGGCGAGTAGGCCAATGAAAATCAAGACGATGATTCCTACCAACACATATATTTTCCCTTCACTTCGCATGACATCAGCCATCTCCACCTCATTGTTGCTGTAGTCAGCAGCAGTAACGGCGATTTTCTCTTGGGCCTGCACGGCAAAGGAAAAAATCACCAACAGAAATGCAGCTATTTTTTTCATCGATTAATCATTTACAAGGTTTTCATCCACTTCTCGCTCTAACCTACGGATACGAACACGAACAGTTGCGATCCAAGTTCCCAAAAGTGTCCAAGCAATAATAGCAGGGTAAAACACCAGTCGAAGTTTGGAGTCCAAATCATAGGCATTGAAGCCAGGATTGCCCCCATTTCCAGGGTGCAAACTATCCGTAAGGCGAGGCAATACAAAGATCAAGGGGATAAAGGCAGCAAAAGCAAAAAGATTATACACTGCGGCAATTCTTCCGCGCTGCTGGGCATCTGAAAGGCTTCCTCTCAAGATTAAGTAGGCAAAATACATGAGCAAACCGATGGCAGAAGCATTCTGCTTGGGATCCCCACTCCAGTAATCTCCCCAGGTAAATTTGGCCCATAACATCCCGGTGGCGATGCCCAATACCCCAAACAGAATCGCGGCATTGGTAAACTCCAAGGCAATGTCATCGTGCTTGAGGTCATTGCTTCTTAGGTACTTCACTGAGTACCAAGCCGCCACTAGGAGCATCAAAATCATCCCAAACCACATGGTTACGTGAAAATGAAGCGCACGAATGGTTTCGTTTAGGATAGGAAGCCGAGGAACATCCAGTAGCAAGCCACCCAAAATCGTAAACATCAAAAGCCCTAGGGTAAGTATTTTCCACCAAGATTGGCGCATAACAAGGCGTTAGAATTTTCCCCACAAAAATAAGGGATATGTTCCTGAATCCCCTTCTTTTTCTGAGAAAAGGAAGGCATAAACTGAGAATTTAACTTGAACCTGACTCCTAAAATTTGTGGTTCGTATTCACCTTTATCCACATTCCCAATTTCAATCCCTACCTTTGTGTCGTGGAACTTCAGAAAAAAGACATCAGGAAATTAACCTTACCTGAACTGGAAGAATTCTTTCTTGCGCAGGGAGAAAAAAAATTCCGTGCCAAGCAAGTCTATGAATGGCTCTGGAATAAATCGCTGAAAAATTTCGATGAGATGAGTAACATCTCGCTTTCCACGCGAGAAATGCTCAAAACGCACTTTTCCATCAACCACATCCGCGTGGACTTGATGCAGCACAGCAGTGATGGCACCATCAAAAATGCAGTCAAACTCTTCGATGAGAAGATTGTCGAGTCGGTGCTTATCCCTACCACCAAACGGATTACGGCCTGCATTTCATCGCAAGTGGGATGCAGTTTGGATTGCAACTTTTGCGCCACGGCGCGATTGAAGCGGATGAGAAACCTGAATTCCGATGAAATTTATGATCAGGTAGTAGCCATCAAAGACGAGGCGGAAACCTATTTTCAACGACCCCTCACCAACATTGTATTTATGGGTATGGGAGAGCCGCTTCTCAACTACGCGAATGTGATCGGTGCCATCGACAAAATCACCTCCCCGGAGGGCTTGGGTATGGCTCCTCGTAGAATCACGCTTTCTACCGTGGGAATCCCCAAAATGATTCGAAAAATGGCCGAGGATGAAGTCAAGTTTAACCTGGCTATCTCCCTTCACTCTGCCATCAACGAGACCCGTTCCCGACTGATGCCGATCAATGAGGTCAATCCGCTGGAAGACCTAGCCGAAGCCTTATCCTTTTGGTACAGCCGCACCAAGCGAAAAGTCACCTACGAATACGTGATCTGGGAAGGAATCAACGACGACGAGCGGCATGCCAAAGCCCTTGCCAAATTTTGCAAGATCATCCCATCGAAAGTCAACCTGATTCAATACAATCCCATCGATGAAGGGGAATTCAGACAAGCGTCCCAAGAGGCCGTAGACATGTACGTCCGCATACTGGAAGGCCAAGGCATCATCGCCAAGGTACGGAAGTCGAGAGGGCAGGACATCGATGCTGCATGCGGGCAGCTTGCCAATAAAAATGAAGTGGCCCAACTTCAACCCTCGGATCCTAACGCTTGAGGCAACCCTTATTCACCAAAATCGGTATACAACCCATATACCAAATCAATTTTTCAATGAGAGCTATCCAATTCCTACTTTTTTCGCTTAGTCTTCTGATTTTTTCGGTTCCAACCCTAGCCCAAGAAGGGCTTCCTACACAAATTCAAACCTATTTTAAAAATTCTCAAGATGAGTTTCCGGTGGAGAAAGCCTACCTCCACCTCGACAAATTCACCTACACGCTAGGGGATGACCTGTGGTTTTCGGCCTACCTGGTAGCGGGAGGAGCACAGCTACCCAGCCCGATGAGCAAGACCCTCTACGTGGACTTGTTTGATGGAGATGGCCTGAAGGTGGCTCAAAAAGTCGTTTCTTTGGACAAAGGGCGGGGCATGGGGGACTTCAAAATTCCAAATTTTGGAAAAACAGGAACCTACCAGCTCAAGGCCTACACTACCTGGATGCGGAATTTTGGAGAGGCTTATTTTTTCACCCAACAAATACAAGTAGTAGACGGACTAGGTGGAGCGTTTTTGCCTACAATCCGTTTCAGTGAGGTCCGGCTCGAAAATTCAAGAGTCCGCTACCAAGTCACTTTGGAAGCGATTAATGCGTTGGGAGAGCCCTTGAGTGATTCCCAAATCAGTTTGCAAGCCATCGCAGGGGATGAGGAACTACACGCCCAAACCATTCAACTCAATGCACAAGGCAGCGCAGAATTTGGTTTTTCCATTGCGAACTCCCCCCATCCTACGCAGCACCTTGCCCTTTCTTTTGAAGAAAGTCCAGGGTATCTGATCACACACAAGCTCAAACTCCCCTACTCCTTAGAGGCTGCTGACATCCAATTTTTGCCAGAAGGAGGAAATTGGATTCTAGGCAAAAAATCAACGATTGCCGTTCGGGCAGTGTTCCCGGATGGAACTCCTCTCCTACTGCAGGGCAGTATCGAAGGTGAGGAAGGCACCTCCTTTGCCACCAATGCTGCTGGTCTTGGCAAACTTGAATTTACCCCCCAGCGGGAGGATTATGTGGCCTTACTTAAAGACCCTGCATCTGGAATTACAAGACGAATTTCACTTCCCAAAGCATTGCAAAATGGACTCAGCATCCATGTGCAAAACCCAAGCGATGGAACAGTAATCTCTGCCTTAATTCAAGGAGCGGGTGTTTCTGGCAAACTCCTCTTGGTCACCCATACCCGTGGATTGATCAATTACATGGCAGAAGGAACCCTAGCCAATGGGGTCTGGGGGGTGCGCATTCCCAAGAAAAATCTGCCAAGTGGAATCCATACGATTGCCGTTTTGGATGAGCAAGGCAGACCCTTGTTGGAGCGCATGGTTTTTGTACAGAACAAAGACGAATTAACGCTGGAACTCGACGCATCCTCAGAGCCACTACAACCACGAGGGAAAGTAAATTTGAACCTTAAAAGTTCCTTCCAAGACAGTATCTCCCAGGCTAGTTTATCCCTCTCGGTGGTGGATCTAGATCAGGTGGAGGATCAAAGTGATCTGCAGGGAACGATTTATTCTCACCTACTGCTTACAAGTGACCTCAAGGGAAGTATTTACCGACCTGGATATTACTTTAGAAAAGACGTTCCCCATGCTGCCGAAGAACTAGATTTGGTGCTATTGACCCACGGATGGACCCGGTTTGATTGGGAAGATGTAATTCAAAACCGACTTCCAGATCAAGGCTACTACATTGAACAGGGAATTACGATTTCGGGAAAAATTAAAGAACAGAACCCAACCAAAAAAGGATTGGGAGGCGGAAAAATCACAGCCTTGGTAGGAGAAGGAGTTGAACTCCTCTCTACAGAATATGGCCCAGATGGGAACTTCCTACTGACAGACCTTCAATACCAAGATTCGGTGTCCCTTACGCTCACAGCAGAAGACCTGCGCGCACGAAATTTTATCGATCTCTCCATCGCTGTTCCGCAACTTCCCTTCACTCAACTGAGTGGTAACTATCCTGCGACTAGCATTTGGCCCAAAGGATTGGCCGCTACTGTGGGTGAACGGAACCTGATGCAACAGCTCAACTCCAACCTCCTAGAAAAGGAACTGGAAGGGATCACTGTAGAAGCGGAGACGCTTCAGGAAGAACAAACTCAGGCCCGAAAAATCTATGGAGAAGGCGATGCGGTGATCAAGCCGGAGGATATTCCCGGTGGACAAGGATTTATCAACATTTTTCAATTGATCCAAGGACGTGTGGCTGGGGTACGCGTCACCTTTGATGGATTCAATGCCACGGTACTTATTCGAGGGGTAGGCTCGCTTCAAGCAGGGGTAGAACCTATGTACATGCTCAACAATGTGCCGGTAGATGCGAGCACCCTTGCCCAAGTCAGTCCACGTGATGTGGAGAGTGTGGAGGTGTTTAAGGATCCTGCCCGAACAGCGATTTTTGGTTCCCAGGGTGGAAATGGCGTCATTGCCGTCTACACCAAGTCAGGCACAAGCACCGTATACAGCAATGTAGGAGGTACCTTGGTCACCAAATACAGTGGCTATTCCATCCCCCGTGTTTTTTATTCTCCGAAATACGAAGAAAACTCTCCTGCCAATAAGGTAGCCGATCAGCGAGCCACCTTGTACTGGAATCCACTGATTCAAACAAATTCAAGTGGAAAGGCCTCCCTATCCTATTACAATTCCGAGACTGCAAGCAGACATTTACTGATCCTGGAAGGTATAGACTCGCTAGGAAGATTGGGAAGGGTGGTCAAAGTGATCGAATAATTTGGGGGATTCCAAGGATTTGGTAGCTTCGCAAAAAATGATGCGATGAAAAATCTTCTCCTAGTCAGCTTTCTTCTTTTTGGTTCGATTACAATCCTTCAGGCACAAGAACAAGGAGATTCCCGGCTTCATGTCTTGGGGCAGTACGGGTTACGCCTGGATGAACCTGGAATCGGATTGGGCTGGGAGTACTTTTTTGCACCTCAATTTGGGCTCATGCCAAGCTATACCCAACTCTTTCCCGCGGTGGGTAGAGCAGGTAATTTCAGCGCGGATCTGCGCTACTACCTCTCCAAAGACAAGTCTCAGGTCTATGTGGTGACAGGCTATAGCCTAACCTCAGAAAATCCACAACCTGGGACAGCAGGTACCAAGCGAAATTTAAGTGGTGCGAACGTAGGGGTAGGAGCTGTAGTGCCAATCACAGACTGGGTGGGATTGAGTACCGAATTCAAATTTCAAAGCCAAGGAATCCAGCAAACCTACTTCCGATTTGGCCTAGATTTTCCACTCGGGAAGTAAGGATTGACATATTGTCAACAGTCGACGGTCCACGGTCCACAGCTCACTGAATTGAACTTCAAGCCTTGTTTTCTTTGGTTAACACTTAAGAAGTTGTATTCAGTAACCACCCACTTTATCCTCAAACCAAGCGACTGTCGACAGTGGACAGTTAGCTGTTGACAATGGCAAACAGTTGGCTGTGGTCAGTGGACTGTTAGCTGTTGACTGATTGCAATTACTTCTTGCTGTACTCAAACAACTTTCTTTTCTCTTCTGAGGTCAATCCCTCATAGCCCTTCTCGGCAATTTTATCCAAAATTTTGTCCACTTCTTCCTGACTTAAGGATTCCTTAGCCACCGACTGCGTTTGCTCGGACTTCGTAGATCGAGATCCAGTAGAAGTTGGTCTTCTGTAACTCACTTTAGGAGTTCTTCTACTGAACAGACTTTCAAAAAACATCCCAATTTTTTGGATCGGCAAGCCCAAGTCCCAACCCTTTCTCAAGAAGAAGATATAGCCGAAGCCAAGCATCGCCCCACCCAGATGGGCAATTTCTCCCCCTGCATTTTCCCCGATCGAATTGGCAAAAGAGAGCAGTACATAAAAGGCTGCGATATAGACGATTTTAACAGGTCCAAGTAGAAACAGGAAAAAAGTCGTTTGTGGAGCAAGAGTAGCTGCACCTACCACCACCGCAAATACCCCTGCACTGGCTCCCAGCATGAGGGAACTGTCTACATTTTGGGAGAAGTACGGGGCAATGTTGTAGATCAAAACATAAAATCCAGCACCAAAAAGCCCCCCCAAAAGGTATAGGTTGGTCAGTCGCCTACTTCCAATGTATTGATGGACGAGCAATCCGAAATAGTAGAGAAAAAGTAGGTTGAACAAAATATGGAAAAGTCCTTCATGCAAAAACATGTAGGTAAAGGGAGCCCAAGGCTGGGTAGCTAGCGTTGAAACGGAAGCGGGCATCATGATCCATTCCATCCCTTCTTTGTACAGGTCTCCATAGCCACTGAGGGTTAAGAATACCCGAGCAATGAGCAGTACAAAAAAGGCAATCAAATTGATAGCCAACAACTTGTATAAGCTATTGTCTTGCCGATTGAAAGCGTTTTTTAAATTATCCCAAAAGCTTGAATACATTTTAATAGAAGCTATTTCTGTTTCTTTTCCACACGTAAACCAAGATAGCACCTACCACAAGGCCACTCAAGTGGGCAAAGTGGGCGACGTTATCAGAAGGGCTGGTAATCAATATATTGTACACCGTGTACAGGCCATAGAAGGTGACCATGTACTTGGCCTTTATGGGTATCGGAGGGAAAAGTAAAAACAGTTGCGTATTTGGAAAAAGCATCCCAAAAGCCACCAAGATTCCGAAAAGTGCACCGGAGGCACCTACCATGGGTTGGTTGACCTGCAGCTCCAAAATGGTATTCAAGGTTTGTTCAGCCCGCTGGATATTCATGGGATCTTCAGGATTTCTGCTGTACTGATCCACAAAGTCAAATATTTCTGGGGAAAAGTAGCCCCTGTTTTCAATAACTAATCGGTTGAAATATTCAGGATCAGGATCCGCATCAAAGGCCAGTACCTTTTCTTCCA
>JACCDV011135835.1_pt1 | contig 11842 bp, 7 predicted proteins | sample 7446131 | NCBI WGS metagenome assembly JACCDV01 (sample SAMN15323448, study PRJNA562643) | freshwater metagenome | isolation source: river surface water | place: USA:Blue River Watershed | collected 2017-08-17
AAAAAAGGACAGTATTATTGGCACAATTAAGCTGGTAAAAAGCAGCATACAGCAGCAACTATGACTATTGCCCATCCAATTATCACGAAAGAAACCTTTTATATTGATGAACTCGATTAAAGCATCAACTTCCGCATTGATTTCAAGAGAATGGTCAAAGATACTGTTTTTCTTTGCACTAATTTTGCAGAACTCGTTTAGGACGTGGAAAATTCGTTCAAAATTAAATGGGTACAGTAGTGATATTTAACTCTTTTATCAGAAACTATTATTCTTAGGCATTTACATAAAAGATTAACTTTTACATAATAAAAGAATTATTTTAGACAAATGGAGAAATAATTAAGAAGGCAAGACTACGCCATCAAGAGGAAACACTAAAAGAAATCACCCTACCATAAACAAAATCCTGTCGATTACATTAGTTTTTAAAAGATACAGATATCAGATTTGAGTGGTTTGATAACATTTTTGAATGAGGAATACTAAGAAACAATCCGCAAAAATGAAAACATAGAAAATGAGCTCAATAAAGCAATTGTTAAAAGAGTATAATAGCTCAAAAGATTATGGATCTCCTTCCATAAAGAAAGACTACTAGCTTTCCTTAAACAACACAACATACCTTTGGAATACGACAACTCAATAACCCTCTAAGCCAATGCCAACAAAATGTCTTTCATCAAGAACTTTTTCTACAAAAATAAAAGGCTTGCCGAGAGAGAAAACAAATAGAATGGATACATTGAAATCACTGACTTGCTGATTATGCATTAAAAACACAGAAGAACTTATTATCCATATTACTGCAAAGATTTCGACTAAAGGATTAATTTCAAGATAAACTTCAAGCGAATGCTTAAGGACAGCATTTATCAATGCAACAATTTCCAAGCCCTTGTCCAAGATGTCTAAAGAGAGCTGAAGATTACTTGGAAGGCAACACCTACCTGAATGATTTTTAATGTGTTATGATGTCTTGATTATGATAGTTGTTAACATTATATTGATTAATCAATTGATGAAAAAATACGCAATAAACTATTCACGAGTATTCCCAGATCACCGTGTTGCCCCTGATTTCAAATTCAACAAATAACTAATGAGCGGTCCCTCCACCTATTTCCGAGTAGAAATGGCCTAACTCAGCTGCTGAAGGATTCATACAATGCTGCAGGAACCAAATATTTCCATGTTTATCTCACTCTGTTCTCAACTGCATTCATCGCCGGCATTGCTCTCTTGAAATACTACGACGCTGATAGCAAACAAACTGAAATCATGAAAAAGAATGCCCCAGGATACAAGTACGCAGATGATTACCCAGATACGTTGTTTTGACCCAGCGTGGAGGATATGGTGCATACGATAATGTCCTTCAGAAATTCGAGGGAGAAAAAGGAGGATTAAGGGATTTGCCTTGGGATCAATGATTATTAAAGTCACACTCTTCGAATCGCATATTCATTAATCAATAATCACATCATCCAAACTTCATCAACACTTCCCAGTACCTCAATTTTATTGGTTAAAAGGGCCAATAAATCAACATCTTGTTATTCTTGAAAGATACGAAAATGTTGACAAAGTCATTCTTTGAATTTTTGCATAATGCGAAATAGTGGGTATATTGTAAACTCTTGATTTGAGGAATGAAAAGAAATATCTTAAATATGAAATGATAATTTTCAATTGAAATTAATGAAAGAATACATCTCATAACAAAAGAGCTATGATTTCTATAGCGAGTTCAAGATTGGATACTACTTGGACGCGTACGACGAGCACCGATGGAAGGTAGGGCAGATAAAAGAGATAAGTAAGTATGGGTTGAGAACAACCATATAAGTTCATTTTGATGGCTATACATCAAGATATGATTCCGTATTTATCATGATATCAAGGGATTTGATCTGCCTTCCTCACACAAATTGGCACCACTCAGGACACACACCCTACCCTACACTGGACCTTCCACCTTAGAACCCAAGAGAGACTAGCCTCCACAGAAACTCAGTGTCTATCTCAAGGAGTTTAGCAAATTAATCGCCAGCGAAAAAGCATTAGAGAAGATAAAACCTTCACAAATTAACCAGTTTCTAAGGGGGGAGCTCTTCATTGCTGCAGATTATATAATAACGAAAAAAAATATCTAAACCAATGCTGAATAAGCTTTCAGCTTCATTCAAGGATATATCAAGGAGGGATGCAAACTCATGAATATTTGCGTCTAAATTATGAAAGAGGTATAAATTTGTTTATCTTTAGCTTGAAAAATAAAATTTTGATGCCTCGCTATTTAACGTTCACCCCAAAATCGCCCTCTTGCTCAGTGCCACAGAATACCTGTTTATCCTCAATTCGATAATAGGAAATAAAGATAATAGATGCGAGATCCAAAGAAATTTTGATAGATGGATTTCGGGACCGAATATAAATTTCTCAAAGAAAATCAAGGACGTCCTTATTTAATCCAAAATAGTAAGCATATGTGAAAAAATGATGGATTTTAAGGCAGCAAACGGACGTTCTTTGCCCTGGTCTCTTAAAAAAGAGGCCTGCTTATTGCTCAACCAACTTAAAGAGGGCTATGTTTTTCCAACTCCAACCGATCACAGGGAAATAATCGAAATTATTGACTATATGAATTATTTAAGCAACAAAGGACTGATGCAGCGTGATTAATAGTAAAAGAAAACTCTGAGCTTGATTATTTCTTTAATAATTAGTGGCAATTTCTAAGGAAGGCTTCGTGGACTCAACTAAATCAAGAAGATATTGGAGTATTACCAAAGAAAAAAAGATTATATCATCGCCTAAATACAAAGGACATAGCTTGTCGCATTTCTTATTGACAATAAAAACTTCAACCCTGAAATCTTCAAAAGATCACTCCCTATCTTTTCCTTCTGCTTCACTTATAAGCTATTAGGCAAGAAATAGCTGGGTCAGATCTTAGGACTGCATAAAGACAAACACGAGCTTGATTTAAAAGCATTTTACTCAACACTTGCAGATTTCCCCAACTTTCTTGATATAGATACAATACTTTCTTTCTTCAAGTAAATCATCACTTTACTGCCCCTTAGCTAGCTATCAATTACTTTGACTAAAGATTACACCATGTGCGCCATATCAAAGAATTCAACCCTTAGGCAAGGCTATTGCCGATAAGGATATTAACTTGGTCTTACGTATTATTGGAGCCTAATTGTATCATAAAAACTTGATATCTCAACGTAACTTAAGTACAAGGCCATTGAGGCTTTTGCCAGTCTTCTTGGTGATTTTTATTACTCCAAGTAAGTAGAAAAATATATATCTTTATCCTTGAAAGGTATCGCTAATCGTAAAAATCTATAATTCTACTTTAAGATAATCCACTAAACACTTAAACTATCGAAGAGCACAATGCGTATTGGAAAGAATATTGAGGCCATATAGAAAGAAGTTAACATTGTGGATTGTGTTATAGATGGATTAAGAAATAGTGCAGCTATAAGTGATAAGATCTGGTAGTGCATGTTCTAATTCCTTGAAGAAGTTACCTATGTAAGCAAGAAGAAGGTTAGCTATCAGCAGGTCAAATAATTTTGGAATATTAAAGAATGCCGTATCTATTTGTTGAAATTACTAAGAAGGTATCGATTCAAAGGAGAAGACGATAAAAGTCAGCAAAAAATAATAAATAAACAACTTCCTCTATAGACAATGAAGGAAGTTATTGGCAAAATTTTCCTTGACCCTAAATAAATGGATGACTACGTGTCTATTCAACCAGAATTGTATCAAACTGTGGATGAGCTTATAATTGCCTATAATAATAGTAGTAAAATCATTGAGTATAACTACAAGCATACAATTAGACTTCGCTCTCTTGACCCCATCTTTGGTATAGAATTTTATGTCAAAGTTATATAAAACTGTAAGGCTAAAGAGCTAGTAGAGAAAAGTCTTCATAGATATATTTAGTTCTTCATTCGAGTTAAGGATGTCTATAAAAATCTTGAAAGTGTAAAGCTAACTAGCTGGAATAATATTCTTGAAAGATTAAGCAAGCTAAAGAAAAATGTACTTTTAGGCTACAAATTTTTGCTTTAAGACCTAAATGGAAGGATGAAAAGCCTCAACATCCTCGAGCCAGATCCTGTTCACCTTGTAGTTCTCAATAAATCGACAGGAGTAAGAAAATCCATGAGTGTTCCTCGATACACCTCCCTATGGAAATTTAGGCACCTTATTGCTGAGGAGTTCTCTCTTCCCAACCTCAATTTTTAAATGCAGCTAGGGAATCAATTTAATGAGACTAACTTCTAAAAAGAGTAAGACTTTTCAATGGCCCTAATAACAATAAGCAAATAAAACCATTCAGTGATGATAACCCAGCTGAAAAACAGACACCCCCACCTTGAAACATTAGACGCCTTCTACAAAAGCTTTGCCTAGCTAAAAGGAGACTAGTTGTTCGAATGGCTCAGTAAATAATAATAGAGCAAGCAAGCCCTATAAATCCTTAATAAATTACCCTTCATAAAGCGGCTCCAATAGAAAATAATGAAGGTAAGTTTCAAGTAGATGGGGGATATCCTGGACAGTAACAGCATGTACAAGCTATCTTACCAGCTCAAAATTATCTCAACTGATAAAAACCCCAAGGCTACTATGAGTTTAGTAGAAAAAGGTTTCATTCCTTATGTCTCCAAGATTTTCATTAATAAAGAAAATCACAAAGTACCCTAATATTACACTGTCCTAACATCACTTATGACACTATTTATTGAGATGGTTAAATTCTCTAAAACTGTTAAAAGTGCCCAGATTTTCTCCGAGGCTTTTATTTTATAGCTCCTGCATATCAATAAAAACCCAGGTTAAGAGTACTTTGGATACATATCTAAGTGCTTTTTATTCTTGAAGGACTGTGCATCAATTAAGGAATTGGTTTCTGCCAACATAAAGCCAGGAATTGTGTTTGAATCAAAGAACTTTCCAAAAGTATTGTAAGGTGTGATACTAAGCAAGACCAAATAAAAATTCAGTGATTATCTAGTAGATTTTGCGAAGATGACCAATAACGAAGCTATGTTGTTTGAATCTGCCAATAAACTATTGAAGAATGATATAATTTTTCAGAGACAATAGTCTTGTCGTCATCTTTTCGAACTTATATCTCTTCTCATCGATAGAAAGGTCCCTCCTGGCCTCATCTAAAATCTAAAGGAGCTAACCCGAGCAATAAGAATCAAGGATTTAAGATAATAAAGTGATGAAATATAAAACTAATTGTTAATTGGACAAATGACCTTAGTTCTCAGACTTTTGAGGGGCAAAGTGAACATAGAAGTCATTTAAAATATTTTCAGTGAGAAAATTGATAAAACTATCAGTTGGATAATCGAATAGTGCCTGTTCAATATATAGGAGCCAAGCAAAATAAAATTTAAAAGTTCATCTCTTCGAACATTAGGCTATCAATTTTTGTAAGAGTTCTAATACCCAACCGCAGGCAACAAGCTATCAAATGTCATCTATAAGGCCATGCGGTACGGAGGATCATGGAGAAAGCAATAAGAGTGGAACATTACTCCAATCAAGCAAGTCTCACATAAATATACAGGCCTCAAGAATCTTGCTGCAACATGCTATATTAACTCGCTTCTTCAGCAACTGTTCTTCATTTAACATTTTAGAGATCAGATCATTGGAGTCTAAGCTTAGACCATTGACGACAAAGAAAATATTGTCCTTTAACTGCAAAATATATTTGCTCATCTCAAGTATTCATAAAGTCCCATCTACAACACTTCATCTCTCTGTAAGAAATTCATTCTTGATGGACAGCCTATTGACCCCAGAGTTCAGACAGATGTAGACGAATTTTTCCATTCCCTCATGGACAAACTCGAGAGAAACCTGAATAAAATCAGCAAGAAGGAGATAATAAACAATATTTTTGGTGGATAGATGTCAAATTTGATCGTCGGCTCAACATGCTAGCACACTTCATAGCGAATCGAACCATTCTTGAGTATAAGGTTGGAGATAAAAGATAAAAAATCATTGTAATAAGCATTGAAGTAATTCATTAAAGGTGAAGTGCTTGAAGGAGATAATGCCTATTTCTGCTAGAGGTGTGACGCTAAAGTCAAAGCTGTAAAACGTGTTTGTTTGAAGACATTACCGTAAATTCTTATTGTCACTTTAAAAAGATTCTAATTTGATTACTAAACTATGTAAAAATTCAAATTAAATACATATTGCTCCTTCCCAAATATTGTCAATGTTCTTCCTTTTACGAGAGATGGGATCGATAATGATTTTCAAGCTGATAAATCGCAATATGAGTATCGGCTGAAAGGAGTTGTTATTCATTATGGAGTGAGTGAGGCTGGACATTACACATCTTACATTCAAACAGAACCAGAAAAATGGCAATATTTTGATGATTAGAAGATTAATGAGTTCAATATTCAAGAACTTGGGACTGAGGCTTATGGTGGAATTGAGGAAAACCCTTTCGGAGATGATGAAGAGAAGAAAAAAAATGCTTATTTGCTTTTCTACGAAAAAATTAAAAAGAATGCTCCAAAGCCAGTGTTGGATTTAACTCAATCTCCAATAATGAAATAGATAAAGTAGGAAAACAGTCGTATAAAGCTTGTCAACTTATTATTTGAGCCCACAATATAAAATTATATCTTGAAGCTGGCTCAGAACAAAGATGACCCCAAAACATTTTTCTTATACTATCACTTAATCTTCCTAAGAAGTGCAAAGAAGCGATAAAAATATGAATCTTTTTATAGCATCGCATAGTCTTTACTAAAGGGCTCTAAAGAGTTTTCAGCATGGTATTTAATGCAGATAAATGAATCATTTATCTATGAGTTTTTAATTTACTCTTAAATAGACATAAAGTATATAGTAACAGGCCTTATCGTCTAGGCCATTAAGGCAAATACCAGTCTTTAAGCAGGAGTAGCTGTCTTTGAACAACTTTGTGCCTTTATTGGAAAACGTAACTTAATTCCAGCCTATAAGATCATTGCCACTGCACTCAAATATCATAAACTCTATGATAAATATGCAAGAGAAATAAATTTGCCTTAAATTATATTATTGCATTTGAAGAATACAACCAAATAGAGCAAAATAACTAAGCAGCTGTAGGTTAAAATAAAGAGGAATTAAACTTAGTTTGGATTTGGAAATAATTCGTATACTGATAAACCATTAGTGGACCAAATTGACTTAATCCAATGCCTGGAGTCATTTAAGACTAATTTTTCTTTGTAAGACATTGAGGCATTAGTAAAAAGGGTTAAAAAAGCGAAAACTTTATAGAGTCTTGCTTTAATAATCGCTAGAAAGTATTATGACAGTTAGAATTTCGGCAAGATTGAACCATTAATTAGTGATAAGCTTTCCAATCTCTAATGCAATGTTTTGGAAGAGCATATTTTTATCTTTTATATCAACTTAGTGGAGCAGCTTGCCTCCATAAATGATTCAACATCGACCAAAAGAGTACAAATTTGTTAAATTAGATCTAACGATTGGCTTTACTTTATATCAAAGCCATTACCGATAGTCTCAGCGGTTATAGGGCAGAACTTTTACTCTTTATTGGATTGTGCAGAATTTGTGCCAGCAATAATGCTTTTCGTGATCGAGTCAGCCAAGAACTGCAAGAAAAAGAAGGCAAGAGAATGCTCAAAGATCTTAAAACTTGGGCAAAAGATGTAAGTATGAATCTCAGCCATTTGGTTAGAGGAGGCCGATTGGGATTTTGGAGGCGACCATAACAAAAGGCAATGAGCTTCCAAACTTTAACTTTTTACTTGTAAAATGAGGATAAGCTTAACTACGAAAAAGCATCTGCAGCTTTGAATGCAATTGTGTAGAAACACAACAGCTTATCTTCTTTTATTAATGAGGATAGATTCTTCAAAGATGAAGTTGTCAAATTAGGGTACATCTGTGCATATTTAGTCGATAAAAGACAAAAGTTGTTAAACAATATGGACTATTGGCTGAAATATAGGCTGGGGATAAACTAAGAATAGTTGTTACTGAAGATTTATCCAAAGTGGAATATCTGTGCTCGTGATTATTCTTTTAAATATATCAACCATATCACCAAAACAATTATTGCTTTAGTATTATGATCAGCATCGTTGTTGACTGGGATCAACTTATAATAGAAATATATCATATCATAATCAGCTATATTTATCAATTAATCTTTTATAATCATTCTCTCGTCAATAAAACATAAAAACCTTCATAGTAAAAATCCTTAATCTGACTGATTAGGAGAAATCAATAAACAATATGAGCAATATACATCGAGGGTTTTTGAAAAGCCCAAACAAACACTAATAGAGATGAGATGATGACATCATGATATTGCTCGAGTCTATCAGATACTATTGCATGACTACAAACTTAATCAACTTTAGGCTAACAGATACGATAGATAATAAATATACTTAAATCATAAGGATCATATCGATGAAAGAAGAACTTCGTGAGCTTCCTAAAGAGTAATTCTGCGGTCTCGATTTTTAATTATCATTTCTGAGACGATGGAGCCAATGTCGGAACTCTCAATATCTTAGAATTCATAATTGTCTATCTTATTCAATATGTACCTTTATGTGACAATATGTCTGCAAATTTCTAGTAGTACAGTCTCCCGTGGAAGAGCTTGTCGATCATTATGCCGATACTCCAGCAAAAAGATTTGGCAGATTAGGGCTGGCCGACAAGGACCTCTGGAGCTTGATAAAGCCTTATTTTGTCCTTTGATTTTTGCCCCTTTATCAGCGTTATTTTTATATTATCTAAGTTCTTTGGATTAAAGTGGGTGATAAAAATTTTCTCAGGGGACAAATTTTCAACAATATTGTTTTAAAGCAATTCAATAGCGAATTCTATGAGTTTGATGGCTATATAATATTTGACTTGCTTGGGATAATTTTTTTCGATGAGAGCTCTGTATAAGATAAGCATTACTAGAGGCTGATGTCAGTAAAGCGATTATTGTATTATTTCTATACTTTGCACTTTGAGCTCTTATCTTCCTATGAATTCTCAATGCTGGCGTCTATTCTTCTTAATTATTTGAACAACTATTGCTCCTACTTGCGAGTGTAATCAGCACGATTGGAAATAGATTGGTTTACCCTTCCTTTTGGCTGGCTTGGCACACTTATTGCACTGTTCTTCTCATTGTTCTCGATTATCTTCATGAATCTTTTTATGTTGTTTACTATATCTTCGCAATTCTTGGGGACTTTCAACTCCAAAATTGAGATCTATTTCATAATGAGTGTTATAATTTCCAAGATTTTGTAATATTTTACCTTGAAGGTTTTGTATTGCCTTATTGCTGTTTCTTAGTTAGCGAACTCTCCTTCGAATTCTTAGTCCAGCTCTTCAAGCACTCCAGAAAACCTACTGCTATTGTTGTTCCTAACAATATTACTGTTGTTTCTCAGTATCTCAAGCTCACTTCTTAGTTTCTTAATGTCATTCTTCAGAATTTCATTCTCATGGTTCACTTACATATTCTTGGTCTTTTCTCTTTAGAGTTCAAACACTAGTTTTTCAAGTAACTCAGAGTCATCCTCATAGGATTGATTGGCCTGACGATAGCTGTATTCCTCCAACAATTTCTAATATTATCTCGTGCGCACACTTATCTTAAGTTTTTCGCCTTTTTAGAACCTCAGCTGTTCCTCGAGGAGAGCAAGTTTTCTTAGGAGATTGGATACGTATACATTGGTTTCAAGTTGCATATGAACTTATGACTTCTGAGATTGATAAAAGCCTTCACTTGTTCCAAATTGGCTGCGAGGTTGGTATGGGTGAATCCTTGAGTTTTGTAGCTACTCAATAACATTTTCATAGCTGCAGATTAAATTCTTCATCTTCTCGATTTATTTGCCCTTCTTTTACAGTTCATTTGAGTATTCATTAACTAGCTTATTCATCCTCATGTAGGTGTCCTGATCATTGTCATAGACTGTGCCGATTTATTCAATTTTGATGCGAGATTTAACATTTTTAGAGCTAATGTTTACATTGTCTTTGTCTTTTTGGAAACTGTATGTAATTGTATTGGAGGGAGTCAGCTGAATGCGACTGGCCTATTTTTATAGTATGCTCATCTGTTCATTTAAATTCTTGAGCTATCTATTGAGTGATTCGTTTATTTCTATCAATTTCCTATTTTATACTATTAGTTTTTGCTCTTGAGAGTTCTTTTTTATTTACTTCTCTCGCTCATCATATTGCTTGCTTTTGTTTATACTTTTGCTTTGCCTTTCTATGTTTTTAATATAAGCGTTTGCCTTGTCAATTTCTTTTTCCAATTCTTGAATAATTTGCTACATCTAACTAATTTATTGATTTTTATGATTTAAATTCTGATAATTTTTGTTGATCAGCTCTTCAATTTGATTTTTATATATTTTTTCGACACTTTCAAGCTTTTACTTTAAATCATCAACCTATTTTGCTTTGGTCTTATATTTGTACTACAATTCTTATTTGTTGTAGGTTTCAGCAGAGTTAAGTTAATCAATATAGTGTTTTAATTCAGCTATCTACTATTATAATGCTGCCTTCTCCACTGCAGTCTTTTCTTAGAATTTTTTGAAGTACTTGAAATCCTCATGAAGCTGATGGGAAGAACTTTAAAGGTCTTAAATCTGTTCATTTTTATACTCGATTTGTTTATACAAGTCATTAATTTAGTTTTCTTTTGATCTTTCAATCGACTTTATCTTGTACTCCAGTAAGTTATTAACATTTTTCTCCTAAGCTAGTTGCAAACGCATTCTCTCTAAATTATTTTACAACTATTTCGCTCTTTTTTCTTAGTTTTATCTTCTTACCATTTCAGATTCAATAATCTTTTCAAGCTATTGGAGTTACCTCTGTACATTACTCTATAAAGCTTTAGCCTCACGCTGACTGTTTATAGTCTTATGAGCTTACTAAAGCTGTATAAATAAGGATTAGACTTAGTGCACCAGATTCTATCTTTATTCGCCTGCCTGAACGAGGTTTTCTTGAGTCCATTTCAATTATTATTGGAGCCTATTGTAACTTTATTCATATTTTTGAATAATGTCCTCTTGAATTTTACTGGACCTTTATTCGTAATTGTCTCGAATTTCATAAGCCTCAACTAAGGGGAATTAACCAACAATTCTTTCATCTTCAGGTGTATCCTCTTAGCGATCAGATAAAAGAAGAACTTTATTTTGATGTTATTCACTGATCTATATTTTTTCCAAGTGATCATTTAATTTAGCTATTTGGCTGGGTGTGGCCCGATCTTTTTCAACTTACACTTATTTAATGTCTTATGCTTGAAGCTCCAATTCGATAAGATTTTATTTTTATATCTAAATTGTCCTGTCGATATAGACCTATTTAATAATCTATACTGGACGATCAATATAAATTTATTTGATTGTTTAAAAAGGACGGTCGATGAAGATTTATTTTTCAACAAGGACTTCTTGAGGGACATATCTTAGGACTTATATTTATTTAAGTATTTAGATCTAGATGATTTTTTATTCAAGGATAACTTTTTATACAGGAACTTAAATAGTAATAAACTTTTCAACGAAGGTTTAATAAGGAAGATAAATAACTTGAGGCAGAGAAGGGACCTTTTCCTCAACAATAGGCCTATCGATGTACACTTACACAATCTTTTCCTCAACAATAGGCCTATCGATGTACACTTACACAATCTTTTCCTCAACAATAGGCCTATCGATGTACACTTACACAATCTTTTCCTCAACAATAGGCCTAT
>JACCDV010350375.1_pt1 | contig 11841 bp, 9 predicted proteins | sample 7446131 | NCBI WGS metagenome assembly JACCDV01 (sample SAMN15323448, study PRJNA562643) | freshwater metagenome | isolation source: river surface water | place: USA:Blue River Watershed | collected 2017-08-17
ATATTTAACTAATTATATATAATTAGTTAAAATTATATTAATTATAATGGACGGAACTCACTATAATATTATTGTTATAGGAACAGGAATTACGGAATCTATTTTATCTGGTCTCTTATCAATGGAAGGCAATAAAATATTAAATTTAGATAAAAACCCATTCTACGGGGATTAAGGAGCATCTTTAAATCTAACCAAAATTTGGGAAATTTTCAAACCTAAAGAAAAGGTACCAGATGAGTTAGGTCATAATAGAGATTGGAGCATCGATTTAGTTCCGAAATTCGTTATGTCAAACGGTAAATTGGTTAAAATGATGATAAAAACAGAGGTAAGCAATTACTTAAATTGGAAATGTGTTGATGGATCTTATGTTTATTAGTATTCCAAAGGAGGTTATTTTTCTTCTGCTAAAGGTTCTATCAAAAAAGTTCCTTCTAATGATAGAGAGGCTTTAAGTTCAGACTTGATGGGTTTATTTGAAAAAAGATGATGCTAAAGTTTGTTTAAATTTATTTAAGATTTCGATGTAAATGACAAGAAAACTTATTGTGATTTAAAACTTGAGTAAATGACGTTTGGAGATTTGATAAAGTATTATAATTTGGAACCCAACACAATGGATTTTTTAGGACACGCAATAGCCTTATATACAGATAATTCGTTTATTGATAAAAACTGTATAGAAGTCATTGAGAAGATTTAGCTATATATTGATTCTTCTGGAAGGATGGGCGATTCGCCTTTTATTTATCCTGTTTATGGTTTAACTGGTATTCCAGAATCATTTTCAAGAAAATCTGCAGTATATGGAGGTGTTTATATGCTAAATGTTAATATTAAATCATTAGTAAAAAAAGACTCATTTTATGAACTAATAGGAGAATGGGAAGGAGAGGAAGGTAAATGTACAGCAGATAAAGTAATAATAAATCCTTCTTATCTAAAAAATCTTAATCTTGATTAATACGCAGTAAAATCCTAAATATCTAGATGATCTATTTGTATTATTGATCATTCTATTCCAAATATAGGAAATAATAAAGCTGTTTAAATTATCTTACCCTAAAATCAAATAAATAGAAAAAATGATATATACATTATGATGATAGGCAACTCCCACGGTGTTAGCAAAAAAGGATTTAATATTGTAATTATATCAACTATTAAAGAAAGTAAAACATTTGATGAAGATTTTAAAATTGCTCTGGAATTAATTGGATCAATAAAATACAGATTTGATATTGAGCAATAAATGTATTAAGGATGTGGATGAGATAATTTATATGTAACAAATACATTAGATGAAACAAGTCATTTTGAGTCAGCTGCAATAGATGTAGAAAGAATTTATAAAGAAATAACAGGAAAGGAGTTAGATTTAAATTTAAGCGAAAATAAATAATAAAAATATTATAAATTTAAAGTTTTTATTTAGAAAGAAGAATTGTATTAATCGGAATGAACATAAGTTTTATCATATATCCTATCATTCCCATAACGAGTATTCCCACTGCACAAGATTGGGCCAATTTTATGTATTGTTTTTTATTAGGTTTTTCACATTTATTTAAGAATTTCAACCAATTATCAAAGAACTCGACTACAACAGCTGTCTTTTATTCTAGTTGTTTTTTCATTTATATTTTTATAAATAAAATTAAAATTATTAAAAAATCAATGTTGGATCTGACTAATCTAATCTTCATTTTAAATTAACAATTTAACTCATTAGATTATTTATATTTATATTGGATTTCGACAGATTAAGATTATTTGATAAGTTTTCATTCGATAAAGAAAAGGAATTATTTAGATTAGAATTGCTTTATTTGAATTTATTATCATTTCTATTTTAGTTTCAAGTTAAAATACTTGAATTTAGACTTATGGTTTATAGTTGTCTTATATTCTCTTTTTAAATATTACTCGATTTATTTGAGTTTTCAAATCTTAATTAACTTTATATTTGTTTTGCTAAATATTCGAATTATTAAAAATTGTTTTTCTATTCAGAGCTTTAGGAGTAAATAATTTACTTTTAAGATATTTATAGTTGTTTAATTTATGATTTTTATATTATAAATCATTTTATCAATTTTAATTAGTTTAAAATATTTGTATCATTATATTCTTTAGCAATATCTAAAGGTAATAAATTATAAATATTTTATATTTCTCTTTGTTAAATATCAACATTTTAATTGCTTAATCAATTTTTTCGAATAAATTAAATATTTTGTAATTTTTTCTATGAATCAGAAGTTTTTAAAGAAAACCTAAAATCCTATCCATAAACGGTATTTATTTTTTAAGAAATTTTTAAATTATCATAGTTAATTAATTAATTTTAACTTTATAGAGAATTTGTTAATGATTTTGATTATGATTTTTTATTATTAATCAAAGTTCTGTTATTTAATGTTTTTTAATTTGATAAATTTGTTTATTTGTTTTATTTACTCTTATCAAATAATAGTTTAGTATTTGTTTTATTATTTAGAAAACTTCTTATTTTTTCTTATTTTATATTTTTTGATTGTTAGATTTCTTGATTTTTATCTTTTTTTTAATTAATTTATGTATTTTATACGGTTAGTGAATTAATTTTATTATAAAGATTTTTCATTATAATTTATAATAAAATGAAAAGAAATAAAGGAATATATTCTAGTTAAGATTAAGGTATTTTTATGGAGGGAAACGATGATTAATCAATACAAGAAGAATTAATAGGAGAATTAAAGGATATGAACAGAGAGGAATAAGAAAGATAAAAATGAGAAAGAAGAACAAAGGAAGAAGCAGATGAAAGAAATTACGTTTGCGGCTGTGGTAAGAGCTATTTATCTTATGCTGCTTTATATACTCATGCAAAAACTAAACATGATGGTATATTTCCTGATGGAACAAATAATTTATAAAAAAAGACTAAAAATCCTTAGAGTAATAATACTTGGTAGGTTGATAGCTAAAATTGTGATTTATTAAGAACATATGAATTTAATAAGGATTTTAAAGAATTTATAAATCTTATTGGTGCTCATTAATAATAGAATAAAAAAACTCCTTATGATTTAATATTAGATTTTCCATATTAAGTATTTATAAACTAAAATGATTATTCATAATTATTAATATCAATAGAAAAAATAAGAATAGAATTGGTAGCGATTTATGGTGATGATTTTCTTGATTAAATAGACATTGTTGTTTATGAGATAAATAATCATAAAAATTTAAACTGTTATTAGACTTTAGCTTTATTTATAATTTATATAGAGAGATTTATAAATACTTAGTTTTATAAAGAAATTTGTATTTTTTGTGTTTTATATTTAAAAATGATGAATGATAATGGATATAATAATAAAGAGATGAATTAAGTAATATTTGGAACATAATTTGATAAAGATCAAGAATATTGTTAGAAAGAAACAACAGAAATATTTCCTCAATTTAGCAATTTCTTTATAAAAGAATACTTTCAGTAATGTTTTGAAAATAATATTGTTTTTAATTAAGAATTATAACTAAAGTATTTAGGCACAGAGACTAATGAGCTTTTAGTTCTTATAATTTTACTATAAAAATTTTCGGATTGGTTAGGAATATAAAAGTTTACCAATTTATATATAGAATTATATAAAGATTAATAAGATTTAAATTTATTAATAATTTTCATTTAAAAGTTATTCGTTTTCAGATTAAGAATCTTTAAATGGGTCTTCTGATAAAGAGTCTCAACTGTTACTAGAACTTCATTAACAATTTTGTTATTCGAAATCTTATAGAAATTCTCAAAAGTTTTAAATTTATTCCTCTTTTTCTTAGATATTTTAATAAATTTTATCAAGAATTTCTGAATCTAATTAATTATCACTTTTTAATAATTTTATATTTCACATATCACTTCATGTTATTCCTATTATAGATTATATATGACTATCATATTCTTATAATATTATTTCTAAATTATTATTTTCCTTTTATATTTTATTCTAAATAGGTTTTATTTTTATTTCTTTTGTTATACTATTTGTTTTTGGTTGAATTACTTTCACTTGACTTTTATTATCTTAAATGTTTTAGCTTTTTTAAAAATCTTGTTTTTTCTTTTATTTATTAGTTTATTAAATTTCTTATGGAATTTCTTCTTTTGAAATTTTATTATCTTTTTTATTAAAATTTACTACAGTTTTATCTGTATTTATATTTTTAGGTTTATATTCTTCAAACTCATAATCATCCTCCTCTCTTTTAACAACGAACTCAATTACGGTATTTTTATTTTTATCTCTTGCTAGCATTAGATTTTCAGATTTTTTCGTTTATTTATTTCCAGAGTTTTTCAACTCTTTAACTCTATCAGCATATCTTAGAGTGTTTAAGGTAGTTTCAGTAGAATTTATTGAAGGTGAAACATTACCAATCATTAATGTTTAACAATCTCCAATAAATGATTCTTTTAAAACCATTGTAAGTTTAGATCCTCAAAACGGTAAATGTTACTTGGCAGAATCCAAAGCCCGAATACACTCCTTAAGAGCTAATAGAGATTTGTTAATCTCTGCACCATCTTATCTAGTTTGATTATTACTAGTTTTAACATCACTTCCTCACTCATTTCCTGCTAAATCAATAAAAGAGATTTAACCTCCTTTTTTCTTAGTCTCTAAATCTCTTATAATGATTTATAAAATTGCATGAGATCATGAGGAATTATCATTCATACCTGTCTTACCCACAACTCAATTAGATAACCCTAATTGCATTAATTCTAAAAAAGAATCATAGTTTGGAACAATTAATTCTTTCAATCCTTAGATTTAAACTTTACCTTTATTGTCCTCTCATGGAATGCATTATTCTCAATTATTTAACAAGTCAAAAATTTTATCACAATAAATCTCAAAAAAGGAAACACCGATTCTTAACATTTTATTTTCTTATTAAGAAAGTAATGAATATATTTTGCTAACTGATTATTAATAAAGACCTTCTATTTTTTAACTAGGAATTCCCATCATAGTGAATGTTTTACCAGAACCTGTTTACCCATATGCAAAACATGTAATCTTTGTTCCTTTAAAAATATTTTTTATTATAGGATCAAGTATAGTTTAAAACACATCTTTATTAGATTGTTCTTCATCAAAGACTTAGTCAAATATAAACTCATGTCTTTCAGTAAATTTTGTCAAATCAACTTTTTATTTCTTTTCTAAAATGTGAATAGTTTCTTCATTTAGAATTTTTACAATATCTTCTTAAGATGTTTAGACTTCTTTTGAATTTAGGGGTCGTTTTCATATAATAACTTAAATCTTACTTTCCATTATAAATATTATTTTTATATATTTTTATTAATTATTAAATCAGCTTTTATTGTCTATTATCACATAAAGAACAGAAATTGTTATTTTTTAATTCGCTATAGTTTATTTAAGAGCATTTATTACAAATATTTTATATCGACTTTCTTCAACTATTTATAATTTTATTTAACTCTTTGTCTGAATCATACGAATATTCTTAATCTGAGTCGTCAGAGCTTTCAACTTATTTAAATGATCAATTAATAGTATTTGTTTTAAGGTAATTCTAACCGTTTTTATTCATCTTGATATGATCGACTGAAATTAAAAATATTTAAATTCCCATTAAAAAATATGAAAATATTTATTGATAAGTTTAACTTAGTCATAATCCTTTATAAAATATTTCCTTCAAATCAGAATACTTTCCGACCCAAATATTAAAATTTACTCTTTTATTTTATTTATTAATAAATACATTTCCATTTACAAATTCTTCAAAATATTATTTAAAAGTTAAAAAATCCTTTATCTCTTGATAAACAGCATAATAATCATTTTCATATAATAAAATTTAGTTTTTTTCTTTCAATTACTTTTAAGTTAAATCATTTATGAAATATAAAAAGTCAATATAAAAGTTTTAAAATTATCATTCTTCATATTCGTATTTAACAATAAAATTATTAATTATTATTTACTCTTTAGTAATTTCATTTTATTTTTTTATAATTCTAATTGGTAATTATTCTCCTAGAAAAGAGGATTTATATTACATAGTTTGGTTAATATAATATTCAAGATTATTATTCTATTATTAATCATCTATTAATTGTTGTAATATTATTTGCTATATTTCTTTTTATAATTAAAATTCTTCATTTTATTAGAAAATATTTTTTAATACTTATATGTTTCCTTGATAAACATCCCATATATTATCTTTACATCTGAAAATCATATCATTTGAAAACTAAAAAAGCCAATAAGAAAAACCTTATTTATCAATACCAAGAATTTTATATCCAGAAACACCAAATATAATGTTTCTTTGAAAGAGTTATAATTTTCATTTTAAATTCTCCAAATTACATTTACAATATTCGATTTTTTATCTTTATTGATTTTCATTTTTTCTCAACTATAATATTTCCATTAATAATTAATGAAATAATCATTTTTCAATTTATTCATTATTTTATTCATAGATTTTCTCTTTTTCTTTTAATTATTTTTGTAATTTTATTAAATCTCTTTCAAGTTAGTTATATTTTACTTAGCAATCGTACACTTTCTTTTAGAGTTATGTTTTTTTCTTTTGGTTTGATTAGGAGTCTTCACTTTTGTTAATATGATATTGTTTACAAATATTAAGCTCTTCAACCTAATCAAGTAAAAATAAAAGAACTTCTATTTTATAAAATATATTTATCTTTTAGAAATCTATGTGATTATTTATACTATAAAATATTTCTATTTCTTTATATTGAAATATGATTAATAATTCTTTAAGAATAGAAATCCATGAATTTATTAAAATTTCATCAATAAAATTATCCAATAAATTCGTTTCCAAAAAGACTGGTAAAATTATATACTTTTAACTATCATTGATTAGTTTATTTAAATTTTAGTTATTTTCTAAATCATCGATTATTAGTTTTAAAACCGAAATAAAAATGTCCATAAATAAGTGGTTATACTGATCTCCTTAATAAAGCATGCAGGCATAAAGCTCTTCTATTGTAAACTCAGCTCCTTCGAATAGCTCGTCAAAATACTAAAAGAAAGTAAATATTTTTATAATTTTTCCTAGGTATTGTTTATCAATAAACTTATGTTCCATAAATACGTCACTTTCTATCTCCATTATAAATATTTTATTATAAGGATTTATTAAAGATAAAAAATAATAAAATAAAATATTAAAGTAATTTTATTTATAATTTATGATATTCAATAGTAATTCAATAAGAATCAAAATATTTTATAATTTAAATTAAAGGAAACATTTAATTTTATTTATATATGTTTTTTGTTAATTTGTAAAAATTAAATTTTTTCTTTCTTTTTACTAATATTAATAAATTTATATTAAATATTAATAAATATAATTTTAATAATGAACAACTCTTTTCAATAATCATAAAACTCAAAAGCTGTATAATAATTAATCGAGGTATATGAGCAATAAATCTAAGAATTAAAAGAATAAAATTGAAGTTTATAAAGAGCTTTGAAAAACCAAATTTGTATTAACATAGATGATGAAGAATTATAATAATAAATTTTATAAATAAATGATCCTTTAGCAATTTAAATAATAAACTAATTAATAAAGATTGATAAATAAAATGATACTAAAAAAGATACAAAAAAACATATAAAAGAGAAAAAAGATAAAGATAATAATAATGATAAAATTATAAAAGAAAATATAAGAATAAAAGAGTAAAATAAAGATTTATCGGATCAAATAGAATTTTTAAATAATTAATTAAATTATGCTTAAAGAATAATTAAAAATTAACCTGATGTTTACTAAGATAATTAAAATGAATATTTATAAATAATTAATTCAGTTTTATAAATTCCTTTGGATTTTAATTTTGAAACAAATTTAAAAAAAATTGTGTTTTCAATATAAAAACTTCCTTATTTATAAAACACTATAGAATAAATATATTAAATTGTGATAGAGGATTCTTTTATTCCTATCAATTGTGATAATCATGAATAATTTATAGAAACAATTTAGAGTTGGTCTGATAACTTAAAAGATTATAATTAATTAGTTTAGGATTTATTCTAAATTTTAAATATAAATTTGGATAAAGAAAAAAGTAAAGTTAATTTATTGAATAAAATATAATAATTAACTCAACTAGAAGACTAATATATTTAATATGAATAATTTTTTTAGGAAATAAGGGCAACACTTAATCTTAAAACCTAATAAGATAATGAAATAATGGAATATCTATTAAAACTCTTGAATTGAAATAAAGATTTTAATTAATAATTTATAATGAATTTAGATTAATTAAACATGTAATAAACACTTTTAGTTGATAAATACAAGCCAGAGCATTTTTATGATTTAATTGGTCATGAATATATAAATAAAAACATTCTAAAATACATTACAAAATGGAAAGATTATTTGATGTAATAGATAGCTTAGGATGATTTAAAACCGATAGTTTTTAATGGTGTGGCAGGAACAGGAAAAACAACATTAGCAAAATTAATATGTAAAATATTGCAATTTGATTATTTGGTAATAAATGCTTCAGAAGAAAGAAATAACGAAATGTTAATAAATAAAATAGAAAACTTTTTAAATAGAGAAAAAGACTTAGTTTCTTTTAAAAAATAGAATTAATCGATTAAAGGCCTTTGATTAATTATACTGGACGAAGTTGATGGTGTAATAGGTTCAGATAAAGATTCACCAATAAGTTTTTTATTAGAAAAGATGAATAAAAAAGAAAGCAAAAATATTTTATAAAAATGGCCAATGATATTCATATGTAATAATTTATATGTGAAAGGATTGAAGAAGTTGAGAGAGAATTCTGAAATATTTAATTTCAAAAGAGACAATTTATCGGTGTAAGACTGAGTTAATGATATTGTGAATTAGGAAAATATAAATATAAGTCCTGAAAACATATCTATTATTACAAATCACTTTTACGGTGATTTAAGGGCTATTCTAAACTATATTTAATTTCATTATAAAAATAATGAGTTGGATTTAGGTTAATTGCACAAGTTAACTGATATTTATAACGATAAATAAATGGATTATTTTGATACAATGAAAGTATTGTTTTTAGAAAAAGATTAAAAATTAAGAGGTTTTGATATCAATATAATCCAAGATGGAGTTTATGAAAATTATTTAAATATTAACAATTAATAAATAACTAAAACTCATATTTAGGTTTTAAGATATTTATAATTATTATAAAACAAGTCTTTATATTAAGATTAATCTATTATTTACTAATTAACTAAAAACCTAATAAATGTCATAGAAAACAATAAGAAATAAATCTAAGATTTTTAAATTAGCTTTTATCAATCCTAATTATCTTATAATTAAAGATGAAAGTAATTTAAAGAAAATTTATAATAATTATAAATATAAATTGGCTAATATAGTAATTAGCTATATTGAGATTATATTTTTTAATATATTTAAAATATGTTAAATTAAGAGCTTCATAATATAAATTTAAAGAATAAATGTTTTAAAGAGTTTTTAATGATATTAGCATAGTTAGACTGCTAAATTATATAAAAAAATAATATTATTTATTAAGATATGGAAATAGAAGAGAATAATAAGAAAGAAGATTAGCTTGGATATAGAAAAAATGATAAAAATTTATTATTCTTTTTGCAATGTAATTTGTTTAGTTTTTATTAGGATAATTTCATAAATGAAATTCCTATTACTAAATAGCAAGGATATTTAATAGATTGACATTTGAATTATGTTAAACTTGAACTTAAAAAAAATCCAAACTTAAAATCTGAAGAATTAATCTTAAGTGGAGAATAAGAATCCGAATAATCTTTTTTTTAATTTATTAAGAAAAAAAGCATGAAAAATTAATCACCGAAAAAGATAAGACCAATTGGGGTAGAATATAGATATTAAGAGAACTAAGTTTAGGGTGTTAAGTATGTTTTGCAGTAAGACTTCTTCTTTTAATATGTTTATTAATAAAATTATTAAAATTTATTATAAAAGTTATGCTTTATTATCTTATATTTCTTTATCTTATTATTTCTCGTTGGCAATTTTATCAATCCATTATTAAGCTCTGTTAATGTTTTAATCTTTATTGTTTTCTTATTAAATTTATCTTTTTTTCGTGAATATATTTTTTACTCTTTAAAAAATACTTTATTAAAAAAATTTATTCTATTTAGATTCGTAAATTGTATTTTATTCGACATAAAAAGATCCTATAGGAGAAAATAGAATAAAAATGTTATAAATTATCTTATCTATTATTATAATTCTAATATTCTCTATTTTTAATTAAAATCTTACTAAAATAATTGCTATTAAAATTGCCTCTAAATCTACAGCAAATATAACTCCTTGATTCATAACAAAATTTATCAATAAAATAGCAAAAGGAATAAATTAATTAGTTAAAGGAAATGGAAAGAATAGCAGTTAAGTTTGTTCATTTATATTATTAAAACAACCTATGCAAATATCTAAAAAAAATACAGGCCAAATTCCTTGCATTGAATAATTCATAAATGGTATTTGCAAATATATAAATAATGTGTTTATTAAGGATATAATTATTGTTTTGATTATTATATTTGTAAAGAACTTCACTGAACTTAATTTAGGTTCATATTATGAAGAATACATTACAAGCATTATTGTATTAATTGCTACATTAATAATTCCATTTTAAAGTACGAAGATAAAAGTAAATAATCTCCATATTTATATCTAGTTAATTATCATTTAAAAATCATAATAAAAATACTTATTTAGATATAATACTGAAAATAAGAATTAAATAAATGTAATAAAGTAAAAAGTTACACCTATTCATTTTAAGTACTAAAACACGTTACTAAAAATATTTTAGTTTTATTATTATTAATTTAAACCGGAAATATTATTCATATTATAAATTTAATAAAAATTAATTAAAATATAATTCTATACTTTATCCATTATGTATCTCGTAGTCATCAATTCTAATATTATCATATAAAACTTTATTTCCTTATTATAATCTTATTTATCTATGATCAATATTAATCTTTTTTTATATTTCTTTTTTTAGATTAAGTATTGTCTCATTGCTTGGTATGTTGATTGCTGTTTTTAAGCCAAATCTAGAGTTAATGATAATTTCTATTATTTATTATTATCTGGATTATTCTTAACTTATAACTTATTACTAAATTGTCTTTTATTATTTATATTTTTACAATTTATCGAAATTATCCTTTTCGATTTTCAATATATATTCTCTTTCTTGTAATTCTTCTTTCTATATTTTGTTTTACATTTATTTTTAAATATTTTATATTCTTTATAAAGTTGTTTGATTTATATTCTTATTTTAATAAATACTATTTAATATTATATTCTTTTATTATTACTTTTCTTAATCTTATTTTTATATTTTTTTATATTATAAAGTCATTAATTATAATATGAATATTAAAATATAAAAGAAGTATTTCAAAGAAAAATTTTATTCTTTTAAGATTTAACATTGATCTATTTATAGTAATATTTTTAAGTTTCTTAATACTGATTAAATAGATCAAGTTTATTAAATATTAAATAATTAGAATTAATATTAAAACTTTTATTAAGAAATCGGTATTTCAGTTGGCTAAAAAACTATTAATTTTAATTAGTTCATAGTTTCTTTTATAAAAAATTAAAATCAAGTTTTAATTATGTCTTCTATTTTTATATTCTTTATTTTAATATTAAAATATTAATTAGTTTTTTTAGTAA
>JACCDV010182854.1_pt1 | contig 11837 bp, 21 predicted proteins | sample 7446131 | NCBI WGS metagenome assembly JACCDV01 (sample SAMN15323448, study PRJNA562643) | freshwater metagenome | isolation source: river surface water | place: USA:Blue River Watershed | collected 2017-08-17
ATGTCAAAAGAGAAATTTGAGAGAACGAAACCGCATGTGAATGTAGGGACGATAGGTCACGTAGACCATGGTAAGACGACGTTAACGGCGGCGTTAGCGACGGTATTGTCGAAGAAGTTTGGAGGAGAAGCCAAAGCGTATGATCAAATTGACAATGCACCGGAAGAGAAAGCGCGAGGGATTACGATAGCGACGTCGCACGTTGAATATCAAAGTGATAAACGTCACTATGCGCACGTAGATTGCCCTGGACACGCGGATTATGTGAAGAACATGATCACAGGAGCGGCGCAGATGGATGGAGCGATATTAGTGGTAAGCGCGGCGGATGGCCCGATGCCGCAGACGCGGGAACACATATTGTTAGCGAAACAAGTGGGCGTACCGTACATGGTGGTGTTTTTGAACAAAGCGGACATGGTGGATGATACGGAATTATTAGAATTGGTTGAGATGGAAGTGAGAGAATTATTAAGCGCGAATGACTTTCCTGGAGATGATATTCCGGTGATAGTGGGTTCAGCGTTGAAAGCGTTAGAAGGGGATACAGGGCCATTAGGGGTACCGGCGGTCGAGAAATTAGTGGAAGCGATGGATAATTATATCCCTGAGCCGAAACGCGAAGTAGATAAACCGTTTTTGATGCCGATTGAGGATGTGTTTTCTATTTCTGGTCGTGGAACGGTGGTAACAGGCCGAATTGAGCGTGGTATAGTGAAGGTTGGAGAAGAGATAGAGATAGTGGGTATACGTCCGACGCAAGTGACGACGTGTACGGGTGTGGAGATGTTCCGGAAATTGTTAGACCAAGGCCAAGCGGGGGATAACGTTGGGGTGTTATTACGGGGAACGAAACGTGAAGACGTGGAGCGTGGTCAGGTATTGGCGAAGCCGAAATCGATAACGCCGCATACGAAATTTGAAGCGGAAGTGTATGTGTTATCAAAAGATGAAGGTGGCCGCCATACGCCGTTTTTCAAAGGATACCGACCGCAATTTTATTTCCGTACGACGGATGTGACGGGAGCGGTGGAATTACCGGAAGGTGTTGAGATGGTGATGCCGGGTGATAATGTGAATGTTGTGGTTGAGTTGATCAATCCGATAGCGATGGATGAAGGGTTACGGTTTGCGATTCGTGAAGGCGGTCGTACGGTCGGTGCCGGTGTCGTCGCTAAAGTTATTCAGTAATGAAAAGTAGTGGCAGATCCTCTATGGATCTGCCAGCGAATGTGGAGTCGATATGTCAGAAGCAGTAGTAAAAAAAGTCGCAGTGAAAAAGCCGGTTAAAAAACCCGAGGCTGTGGGTGCGACAAAAAAAGGTCAAAAAATTCGTATTACATTGCGAGCTTTTGACTATCGTTTGATTGATGATGCGACTTTGGAAATTGTGCAAACTGCAAAACGTACTGGTGCTCATGTAAGAGGGCCTGTACCTTTGCCGACGCGCAAAAAAAGCATTACTTTATTGATTTCTCCGCATGTTGATAAAGATGCGCGAGATCAATATGAAATTCGCACGCATAAACGCATGGTAGTGATTGAAAAGCCAACAGATAAGACAGTAGATGCTTTGATGAAGCTTGATTTGCCTGCCGGCGTAGAAGTACAAATTAGTTTAGACTAGGAAATCCTAGGAGAAAATAATGACAATTGGATTAGTAGGCCGCAAGGTCGGTATGACACAAGTATTTGAAAGCGATGGTAACGCAGTACCCGTGACTGTGATAGAAGTTGCTCCTAATCGTGTTACACAAATAAAAAATATTGAAACAGATGGCTACCGCGCGGTGCAAATCACTACGGGTACGCGTCGTGCTACTCGCGTTAGTAAAGCGTTAGCTCAGCATTTTGCTAAGGCAAAAACACCTGCTGGCCATGGTTGCTGGGAGTTTCGTTTAGCTGATGACGAAGGCCAAGACTTAGAAGTCGGTAAAGAATTGACGGTTGAGTTATTTGCTGAAGGTCAACATGTTGATGTTATCGGTACTAGCAAAGGTAAAGGGTTTCAAGGCGGTATTAAACGACATAATTTTGCTGCGCAACGAAATTCACATGGTAACTCCGTTTCTCACCGTGCGTTAGGTTCGACTGGTCAAAACCAAACACCGGGTAAAGTATTTAAAGGTAAGAAAATGCCAGGTCACTTAGGTGATGTGACTTGTACCGTGCAAAGCCAACGTGTTGTGAAAGTGGATGTTGCGCGTAATTTATTATTAGTCAGAGGCGCAATCCCTGGTGCTAAAGGCGGCAACGTAATCGTTAAGCCTGCTGTAAAGAAAGCAACAGGAGGTAAAAAATAATGGAACTGAATGTTAAAAGTTTTATAGGTGGAAAAGTCAGTAAAGTAGAAGTGTCTGCTGAAAACTTTGATCGTCCTTACAATGAAGCGTTGATCCATCAAGTGGTGGTGGCCGTGCAAGCCGGTGCGCGCGCTGGTACTAAGCAACAGAAAAATCGTTCTGATGTGAGTGGTGGCGGTATTAAACCCTGGAAGCAGAAAGGTACAGGCCGTGCTCGTGCGGGTACTACTCGTGGTCCTTTATGGCGTAAAGGTGGTGTAACATTTGCTGCTAGACCGCAGGATCATTCACAAAAAGTTAACCGTAAAATGTATCGTGGTGCGATGCGCTCGATTCTTTCTGAATTATACCGTCAAGAACGTTTAATTGCGGTGGATTCAATCCAGCTAGATCAACCAAAAACAAAATTTCTAAAAGAAAAATTACAGGCATTAAACATTAAAGATGCATTAATTGTTACCGATGAGCTTGACGAAAATTTATATTTGTCCTCACGTAATTTAGCTAAGATTGATGCATGCGATGTGCATTCAATCGATCCAGTGAGTTTGATTGGTTATGAGGCTATTGTTATGACGGTGCCTGCCATTAAAAAAGTTGAGGAGATGTTGGCATGAGCATGATTCACGAAAAGAAATTATTGGATGTGTTATTAGCTCCGCACGTTTCTGAAAAAGCAACGATGGTGGCTGAACAAAATCGCCAAGTCATTTTTAAAGTAGCAAAAAATGCTGATAAACATACGGTTAAATTAGCGGTAGAAAAGTTATTTAATGTTGAAGTTGAGTCAGTCAATATTTGTAATGTAAAAGGTAAACAACGTAATTTTCGTCAAGTAGCGGGTAAGCGCGCTGATTGGAAAAAAGCCTATGTTTGCTTGAAAGAAGGTCATGATATTGACTTCGTAGGTAAGGAGTAAGCTGATGGCGATAGTAAAATCAAAACCAACCTCCCCAGGTCAACGCTTTGTTACTAAAATTGTAAATCCCGATTTATATAAGGGCCGCCCGTGCGCCGCTTTAGTGGAAAAGAAAGCAAAAACTGGCGGACGTAATAATATGGGCCGCATTACTACCCGTCATATCGGTGGTGGCCATAAACAATTATATAGAAGAATTGATTTCAAACGTAATAAAGATGGTATTCCAGCCATTGTTGAACGTTTAGAGTATGATCCTAATCGCACCGCAAATATTGCTTTGCTTTTATATAAAGATGGTGAGCGTCGTTATATCATTGCTCCCAAAGCATTAAAACAAGGTGATGAAGTGCTTTCTGGTGTGGAAGCGCAAATTAAACCAGGCAATACATTAAAATTACGTAATATTCCTGTCGGTACTATTGTACATTGTATCGAAATGCAAGCCGGCAAAGGCGCGCAATTAGCGCGTAGCGCGGGCAGCTCTGCGCAAGTATTAGCCTTAGAAGGTGATTATGCAACATTAAGATTGCGTTCTGGCGAAATGCGTAAAATATTTTCTGAGTGTCGTGCAACGATTGGTGAAGTGGGCAATAGTGAACATAACTTACGTTCATTTGGTAAAGCCGGTGCTAAACGCTGGCGCGGAATTCGCCCAACCGTACGTGGTGTGGCGATGAACCCTGTAGATCACCCACATGGTGGTGGTGAAGGTAAAACTTCTGCGGGTCGTCATCCTGTTTCGCCATGGGGTACACCAACTAAAGGTAAGAAAACAAGACGTAATAAACGTACAAAAAATATGATTGTACGTCGTCGTAATGCAAAAGCTTAACGAAAAGAGGTAGAGAATGCCACGTTCATTAAAAAAAGGGCCCTATATTAATTTTTCTCTCATGAAAAAAGTGAGCAAGGCCATTGAGAAAAAAGATAAAAAGCCTATTAAAACCTGGAGTCGTGCTTCAATGATTACGCCAGAAATGATCGGCTTAACTATCGCAGTACACAATGGTAAACAACATATTCCTGTGTTCGTTACAGAACAAATGATTGGCCATAAATTAGGTGAATTTGCGCCAACTCGCACTTTCCGGGAACATTCTGGCGATAGAAAGGCGACTAAGTAGGTAAGAGGTAAAAATAATGGAAGCAGTGGCAAAATTAAGAAGTGTTAAAAGCTCGGCGCAAAAATGTCGTTTAGTGGCTGATCAAATCCGTGGCTTGTCCGTTGATAAAGCGTTGAATGTTTTGACGTTTAGTCCAAAGAAAACGGCGCGTTTTGTTAAAAAAGCATTAGAATCCGCTGTTGCGAATGCAGAGCATAACAACGGCGCAGATATTGATGAATTAAAAGTTGCTACGATTTATGTTGACGAAGGTTCAAGTCACAAACGTTGGCGTTCTCGTGCAAAGGGTCGTGTTAATCATATTGTAAAACGTACTTGTCACATTACTGTGAAAGTGGCAGACAAATAAAGAGAGCAAGGTATGGGACAAAAAGTAAATCCAATTGGCATTCGTCTCGGTATTAATCAAGACTGGAATTCGCGCTGGTATGCGAATCCTAAGAAATATGCTGATACGTTATGCGCAGACATTGATGTGCGTAAATTTTTAAAGAATAGATTAAAGGCTGCTGCTGTTAGCAAGATTACGATCGAACGGCCAGCGCAGACGGCTCGAATTATTATTCACACGGCTCGTCCGGGCGTGATTATTGGTAAAAAAGGCGATGAAGTCGATGTATTGCGTAAAGAAGCGAGCAAAATTTTAGGTGTGCCTGCACACATTGCTATCGAAGAAGTACGTCGTCCAGAATTAGATGCGAAATTAGTGGGTGAAAGTATCGCTCAGCAATTAGAAAAACGCGTTATGTTTCGTCGTGCCATGAAGCGCGCAGTACAAAATGCCCTTCGTGCTGGTGCTAAAGGTATTAAAGTGCAAGTGAGTGGTCGTCTAGGTGGTGCAGAGATCGCGCGTACAGAATGGTATCGTGAAGGCCGTGTGCCATTACATACGCTTCGTGCGGATATTGATTATGCCACTGCTGAAGCGTTAACTACTTACGGTATTATTGGCGTGAAAGTATGGATCTATAAAGGTGAAGTTTTACAAGTTAAAGGCCCTGCTGAGCGCGCTGCCTTGAATGAAGAAGCTGAAACAGAAAACGAACCGAAGAAAACAGCTAAGCGTAGAGCGCCGAAAAATAAAGCTAACGCTGAAAAGAGCCAGGAAGTAGAAGCAGCTCAGAAAAAAACGATCGTTAAAAAGAAACCGGTTGTTACGAAAAACGTAGAAGAAAACACTGATAAGTAAATAGATATAGGTAAGAGGATTAATCGATGTTACAACCAAAACGGACCAAATTTCGTAAAATGCAAAAAGGCAAAAACCGTGGTCTAGCTACTCGCGGCAGCGACGTTAGCTTTGGTGAATTCGGTTTGAAATCAATGGGGCGTGGCCGAATCACTTCTCGACAAATCGAAGCAGCGCGTCGTGCAATGACGCGTCACGTTAAACGTGGTGGTAAAATCTGGGTGCGTTTATTTCCAGACAAACCGATTACTAAAAAACCTTTAGAAGTCCGTCAAGGTAAAGGTAAAGGTAACGTGGAATATTGGGTTGATTTAGTTAAACCAGGTCGCGTTATGTTTGAAATGGCGGGTGTGACTGAAGATTTAGCGCGCGAAGCATTCCGCTTAGCGGCAACTAAATTGCCTATCAAAACTAGGTTTGAAAGACGTAGGGTGATGTAATGGATAAAGCAAAATTACAAGAATTACGCGGATTAGATAAAGCCGCTCTTGAAAAAGAATTGATGGCTTCGAAAGAAGAGCTATTTAAATTACGCATGCAAAAAGGTACAGGTCAATTGACTAATTTTGCGCGCATGAAAATATTGCGTCGACATGTTGCGCGTATAGAAACATTTCTGCGTCAAGAACAGAAAGAAGTGAAAGGTAACTAGTATGAGCGAAGTGAGCAAAAAAATTGTACGTACTGAGGTAGGTCGTGTGGTAAGTAACAAAGGGGATAAAACCATCGTTGTTCTAATTGAACGCCGCTTTCCTCATCAGTTATATAAAAAATACGTGACTAAATCGAAAAAAATTCACGCACATGATGAACAAAATCAATGCGCAGAAGGTGATCTTGTTCGTATTCGTGAATGCCGCCCAATATCCAAGAAAAAAAGCTGGGTATTAGATGAGATAATCACAAAGAATGTTGAGTGAGACTTTAATTTTTTCAATTAAATGATATACTTACCGGCCTTTTGCAGGGCTAAAAATAACAAGTAAGATTGTATAAACTGGAGCAAAAACGATGATTCAGATGGAAACCAAATTAAAAGTCGCTGATAACAGCGGTGCACAAATTGTCAAGTGCATCAAAGTTCTTGGTGGTTCTCATCGTCGTTATGCGCATATTGGCGATGTGATTAAAGTCAGCATCAAAGAAGCTAAACCGCGCGGTAAAGTCAAAAAGGGTGAAGTGAAAAAAGCAGTGGTTGTTCGTACTCGTCATGGTGTACGTCGCCAAGATGGTTCGAAAATTCGCTTTGATGGTAACGCCGTCGTTCTATTAAACGAACAAGATCAGCCGATTGGTACTCGTATTTTTGGACCAGTAACACGTGAATTACGCGATAAGAATTTTATGAAAATTGTTTCATTAGCACCTGAAGTATTGTAGGAAAAGAAAATGGCAAGCAAGATTAAGCAAAATGACCAAGTTATTGTGATTGCAGGCAAAGATAAAGGTAAGCAAGGCACAGTAAAGCGTGTGGTACAAACGAAAAAAGGCAAACGTATTTATATTGAAGGCGTTAACCTTATTAAAAAGCACGTACGTCCTAATCCACAAGCGAATCAACCGGGTGGAATTCTTGAACAAGAAGCATCATTAGATATTTCTAATGTGGCAATTTATAATCCGATCAGTAAAAAAGCGGATCGTGTTGGATTTAAAGTAGTTAAAGATGGCGCCGAAGAACGAAAAGTACGTGTGTACCGTTCTAATGGCGAACAAGTGGATGCATAAAGGTAATAACTGATGGCAAGATTGAAACAAAAATATGTTAAAGAAATTTTACCTAACTTAAAAGCGAAGTTTGGTTTTAAATCAGCAATGCGCGTGCCGCGTATTACTAAAATTACGTTAAATATGGGTGTTGGCGAAGCGGTTAACGACAAAAAAATTATTGAAAAAGCATTGCAAGATATGGAAGCGATCGCTGGTCAAAAACCCGTGACGACTTTTGCACGTAAATCTATTGCGGCTTTTAAAATTCGTGAAGGTTGGCCTATCGGCTGTAAAGTAACCTTGCGTGGTAACCGTATGTATGAAATGTTAGATCGATTAGTGAATGTGGCTTTACCTCGTGTACGCGATTTTCGTGGTTTAAACCCACGTTCTTTCGATGGTCGCGGTAACTATAGTATGGGGTTGAATGAGCAAATCGTTTTCCCAGAAATTGATTACGATAAAATTGATCAGTTGCGCGGGTTAGATATCACTATCACTACAACAGCAAGAACTGATGAAGAAGGCCGTGCCTTGTTAACAGCATTTAATTTTCCGTTTAAGGAGATGAAATAATTATGGCAAAAACTTCATTAATACAGCGTGCATTAAAACGTGAACAGTTGGTAAAGCAATACGCAAACAAACGTGCTGCATTAAAAGCTATTATTTATGATGTCAACGCAGATGACGAAGCAAAATGGGATGCGCAAATTAAATTACAAAAATTACCGCGTAACTCGAGTAAAACACGTTTACGTAATCGTTGCCATATAACAGGCCGTGGTAGAGGCGTATATCGCGGATTTAAATTAGGTCGTAATAAACTACGTGAACTAGCTATGGTGGGAGATATTCCTGGCTTAGTTAAAGCAAGTTGGTAGGATGGATTAGATTATGAGTATGCAAGATCCCATAGCAGATATGCTGGTAAGAATTAAGAATGGTCAAAGTGCCGGGAAAGTATCGGTTACTATGCCTTCTTCTAAAAAGAAAATATCGATAGTCGAAGTGTTGAAGGCTGAAGGTTATATTGAGAATTATGACGTTTCTGCAGATGCTAAAAAGCCTATGCTAACGATCAAATTAAAATATTTTGACGGCAAAGCGGTTATCGACGAGCTTAAGTTAATTAGTAAAGTTAGTCGTCGTATTTATAAGAGTTGCGATCAATTGCCTGAATTTCATGATGGCTTAGGAACCGTGATTGTTTCAACATCTAAAGGCGTTAAAACTGCTAAGCAAGCTAAAAAAGATGGCCAAGGTGGCGAAGTCATCTGTGCGATTATGTAAGAGGATAGAAAAAAGATGTCACGTATAGGAAAAAATCCAATTACTCTGCCTGCTGGTGTAGAAGTCACTATTTCGGCTGAAGAAATTGTAGTTAAAGGTAAGAAAGGTACGTTAACACAGGCATTGCCTAGTGATGTTACGGTTAAGCAAGAAGACAACGTACTTAGCTTAGACTTTGATGCTAATCATATTCCTGCAAAAATGTCAGCAGGTACCACTCGTGCGCATATTAGCAATATGGTTAAAGGTGTTAGCGAAGGGTTTGAGCGTAAATTGACGTTGATTGGGGTGGGTTACCGCGCTCAAGCACAAGGTAAAAAATTAAATGTTAGTGTTGGTTATTCTCACCCGGTGGAGTTTGAGGTGCCGGAAGGCATTACAATTGAAACACCCAGCCAAACAGAAATTGTGGTGAAGGGTATTAATAAGCAACAAATTGGCCAAGTGGCTGCTAATATTCGTAAGTTTCGTCCACCAGAGCCTTATAAAGGTAAAGGTATTCGTTATAGTGATGAAAATGTCGTTCGTAAAGAAGCTAAAAAGAAATAAAGTATTAAGATAGGTTGAGTTATGGCAAACAAAGAAGCAAGAATGCGCCGCGCGAAAAAGACTCGAGTAAAAATAAAAGAGCTTAAAGCTACCTGTTTAACGGTACATCGTACTCCTAGACATATTTATGCTCAGATTATAGATGTTGTAGCGGGTAGAGTATTAGCCAGTGCTTCTACATTGGATAAACAAGTGCGTGCTGATATTACTAACGGTGGCAATATTGATGCTGCTAAAATAATCGGTAAAACGATTGCTGAGCGTGCGAAAAAAGCGGGGGTTGAAACTGTAGCTTTTGATCGTTCTGGGTTTAAATATCATGGTCGTGTTAAAGCTTTGGCTGACACCGCACGTGAAAATGGGTTGAAATTCTAAGAGGTTGACGCATGGCAAATTTCGATGAAGCACTAGAAAAAGGTGATGGGTTACAAGAAAAATTAGTTTGTGTAGATCGCAACGCTAAAGTAGTAAAAGGCGGTCGCGTATTTAGTTTTTCTGCCACTGTTGTTGTGGGTGATGGCAATGGCAAGATCGGCTACGCACGTTGCAAAGCACGTGAAGTGCCCGTGGCTATTCAAAAAGCGATGGAAAAAGCACGTCGCAGCATGGTTTATATTGAATTGAAAAATGGCACATTGCAGCATGAAGTGATTGGTCGACATGGCGCTTCTAAAGTGTTTATGAAGCCTGCTTCTGATGGTACAGGTATTATTGCCGGTGGTGCAATGCGTGCTGTATTTGAAGTGTTAGGCGTGAAAAACGTATTAGCAAAGTGTATTAAATCAACTAACGCAGGTAATGTCGTACGCGCAACGATCGATGGCTTAACGCAAATGTATTCGCCAGAGAAAGTAGCAGCAAAACGCGGTAAAGCCGTAGCGGAAATTGTAGGTTAATGATGGCTAAGTTGAAAGTAACATTGAAAAAAAGTATTAGTGGTCGTAAACAATCTCATCAATCTTGTGTAAGAGGATTGGGTTTACGTCGTCGTCATCATACAGTAGAAGTCGAGGATACTCCAGAGAATCGCGGTATGATTAATGAAGCGTTCTACCTATTACAGGTTGAGGAAGCGTAACATGCATTTAAATACATTAAAACCAGCGCCAGGCGCAAAAAAGACATCAAAACGTGTAGGCCGTGGTACGGGCTCAGGCGTGGGTAAAACAGCGGGACGTGGCCATAAAGGTCAAAAATCTCGTGCAGGTGGGTTTCATAAAGTAGGGTTCGAGGGCGGTCAAATGCCATTGCAACGCCGCTTACCTAAATTTGGTTTTACTTCACGTAAATCATTAGTGCGCGATGTCGTTCGTTTACATGAATTAGCAAACATCGAAGGTGATGTGATTACGTTAGAAACGTTGCAAGACGCTAATGTAGTGAATAAAGATATTAAAACGGTACGTATTATTGCTGCGGGTGAAGTGAAAAAAGCCTTTACCGTAAAAGGTATTCACGTTACTCAAGGTGCTAAAGCAGCGATTGAAGCCGCTGGTGGGAAGGTTGAGGCTTAATGGATAAAGGATCAGTGGCAGCTGCATTAAGTGGCGGTGGGCTGAAGGAATTACGGCAGCGCTTACTTTTTGTATTACTGGGATTGGTCGTTTATCGCCTAGGTTCTTATATTCCTGTACCCGGATTAAATCCGCATAGTTTAGCGAATTTATTTAATGGCCAAGGCGGTGGCTTATTAAATATGTTTAATTTGTTTTCAGGCGGTGCATTAGGTCGCTTGAGTGTATTTGCCCTTGGGGTAATGCCATATATTTCAGCCTCAATTATCATGCAATTGTTGACGGCGGTATTACCACAATTAGAGCAATTAAAGAAAGAAGGCGAAGCGGGCCGACGCAAAATAAACCAATATACCCGTTATGGGACATTGGCGTTGGCAGCAGTACAATCGTTTGGAATGGCGAAATTGTTAGTGAGTTCTAATGTCGCGTTAAGTGCAGGATTCACTTTTTATTTTATCGCGGTTGTTACCCTAACCACGGGCACCATGTTTTTGATGTGGTTAGGTGAGCAAATGACGGAGCGTGGTGTTGGGAATGGTATTTCCTTAATTATTTTTGCCGGTATCGTGTCAGGTATGCCGGGGGCGTTGGCGCAATTATTTGGTCAAGCACGTCAAGGGGAAATGTCAGGCTTAGCGTTGCTATTGATTTTAGCAGTGGTATTAGGTGTTACTGCTGTGGTCGTGTTTGTTGAGCGGGCGCAACGTCGTATTACGGTGAATTATGCGCAACGCCAACAAGGGCGTAAAGTGTATGCAGCACAACAAAGTCATTTGCCATTAAAAATTAATATTTCTGGGGTGATACCACCTATTTTTGCTTCCAGTATTATTTTGTTTTTTGGCTTTTTAGCCCAATCAGCGAGTAAGTTTGAATATACGAGTTGGTTAAGCAGCGTCGGTTTGGCATTAACTCGTGGTCAACCGGTATATGTTATGCTGTATGTCGTGTTGATCGTGTTTTTTGCGTTTTTTTATACTTCATTAGTATTTAATCCGCGTGACACAGCAGATAATTTAAAGAAATCGGGTGCCTTTGTACCAGGTATTCGTCCCGGTGAGCAAACAGCGCGTTATATTGATCATGTCATGACTCGCTTAACGTTCTCAGGTTCGATTTATTTGGCGTTGGTAGCGTTATTACCCGAATTCTTAAATATAGTATGGAATGTTCCATATTATTTTGGTGGTACGTCACTATTGATCGTAGTGGTCGTATTGATGGATTTTA
>JACCDV010624030.1_pt1 | contig 11834 bp, 9 predicted proteins | sample 7446131 | NCBI WGS metagenome assembly JACCDV01 (sample SAMN15323448, study PRJNA562643) | freshwater metagenome | isolation source: river surface water | place: USA:Blue River Watershed | collected 2017-08-17
ATCAAAAGTATAAATTTGCTAAGGTTTAGTATGTATGTATTAAAAATATATAGATGTCCTAAAATATAAACAAATCTAATCTCTGTCCATCCTGTTCCGGGATGGCGGAGGACTATTGCAGCTGCGCCCTAGCTGATGGTTTATCCATCAGCATCTAATTCATGAGCATTAATTCAACATACCCATAGAGTCATGTTTACCTGAGTTAAGATTTTCATATGAAAAATTTCTTTGAGGATAATACTAATGAAAGTATTCCTACTGAGATCATTTATAAAAAATAACCACTCATAGGATAAGACTAGATGGAGATTGTTATAACATAACCCACTCTTTAAAAAAAAGAAGTTCCTAAAAAAGCCAACAGATCAGCAATAAAGGATAACATCAACCATAAATTATTAACCAAGAGGATTCAAGATTGTTATAGAAAGGTCACCAACCAAAAAGTTCCTCAGTAAATCAAAAAATTTTACTATAAAGAAGACTATCTATTTAGGATTCTGACTCTCTTAGAGAGGAAAGGCCTGTTTTTTGAATTTAAACCTTATTTTGATAAATCCATGAGCTAACTTAGGATTCGATTCGAGAACTAACTTAAAAATGAGACTGACCGCCTGAACCACCTAAAAGATTTGATTAGAAGGTACGAAATTGCATATGGTCTTATTATCAAAGGAAATATTATTGAAAGTATGAAGGTCGTATACAACTACGAAGAGATGAGGCAAAGAAAGAATTTCTACAAAGCAGTAAAGTAGATAAACGAGATGAGAAAGGAAATGGGACTCCCATTTGAGGAATGATTTGAGCTAGATATCATAGCTTTTACATCTTACAATACAATCTATATAAATTTATCCATTTTCATTATATTCTATCATTAATTTGATTCAACATGTGATAAATCAATCAATTTGAAATCAATATAATTCGATTGAAAATATAACTTTATGCGAAGAAAAAGCGGTGCAAATTTCGACTAAATTTTGGGGAAGGACTGGGGCGCACTAAACAAAAACGAGCAGACTGAGCTGCAGACTGCATTCAAGAAGACTGAGCAGAGAAATGGAGGTATTAGCTTCTACGATCTCATCAACATTATTCGAAGTAACTGCCTCATCTATCAAGATTTCGGTATTCCTATTTCCTAAGAGCGAAAGGATAAAATAAACAAGGATATTTTCAATAAATAAGTTCGCATTTTGGATTTCACGGTGTTGGTAAATACAGTTGCCCAATTGAAAAAATAAAAAGATTAAAATAACCGAGGCGAGGTCCCTGAAGAAAATTAGTATCGTAACTGTTTTGTGAGTTAGTTGACGCCTTTGTTGCCCTTGGAGGACGTTCTGATAAGTCTGGAGTGGTCAACAAAAACGCCCTCATGGAGATCATAAAGCGTGAGTTTGAGCTATCACTGGACCTGTAGGCGATGATCGAGGGCATGCAGAACGACAATATCGACTACGATACTTTCTGCTCCATTTTCGAGCAGGACAAGTAAAAGAACGAAGGAAGACTGGCATCTGCTGCATCCCAGCGTTCAATGAAGAGTCAAGGAAGCATGAAATCTTTGGTCATTGAAGAACGGGACTTCCAGAAATTCCTCTCCCAATACGAAAATGAAGATTACAGCTGATTCAATCTATCCCTGATTAATCAAACCAACCTAATATTGATTTGTTAAAAATATGCCTCCGCGCGGGATCGAACCACGGACCTTAAGATCTTCAGTCTTACGCTCTCCCAGCTGAGCTACAAAGGCAGTCAAATACTTACACAACCCCATCATTTTATTCATGATTCATACATTACTGGTATTAGTGTCTGCATATATAGGGCAGGATAAATATAGATGGAGATGATAATAATATAAAGTAATCAAGATGATGTATTTTCTGAGAAAATTGGAAGCCCGGTTGTATCGAAGAGAAGTAGAATTGCAGCTCCAGTCAAAGATTGAGGTAGGATGAGTTTAGCTCCTTTATAGAAGCCAAAAATGCCTTATTTCTTAAAAATGTTGGATGCGAATCGAATAAGACTCATGTTTTCATTGAGAACTATTCTTCTCCTTCGAACTATGTCCAAAGGATAGCAAATGCCTCCGGCTACAATTGAGCACATGTAAGCTAGAAAAGCTTTTCTCTCAATTGAAGAAGCTTTTCCTTTTACTGTATCGTAAATACCATTGAAGCTGCCTCTAAAAAGGGCAATTCCAGCAAGTGAATTGAGGTATCCTTTGAAAAAATATTTAGCTCCATGATGCCGAATGATATTCTTGAGTACTTTTGTTATCCTTGTGTTCTTTTCAGTACAGTTACTGATCGACATTCTTAGGATATCGAAAGGATAAAGAATGGAGGACGCAGTCCACCCAGAAAGAATGGCAATTAATACATTCATTTCAAATTTGTTCGGCAGCTTGGTCTGTAAATACTGCCTTGATTTAAGGTTTATGGTTTAATTGGGGAAGAACCTTGCAATTCCTATGGTGTTTCCCTTCCATAGCGAGTGAACCCCTTAAACTTTGGAAATAGACGAGATGCAGTGACGAATTGAGCGATAGTTTTCCTGTATTTTTCCAGAGGAGAGGAGTTCGTGGGTGGTTTGCAGCCTGATCTTGATGAGCTCAAGTGGGCTGGTGAGGGTGAGAAGTGAGACGAGTAGTGCGCTGTTTTTTAGCTGACTTCCTTACATCAAGTGATAATTATATTGAGTATCATCATATTGAAAAATTTCTTAACGATTCTGACGAAGCTCACCTAACCGCTCTCATCAAAATTCTACCCCATCTACAAACAACCAAGAACCATCTCAATAATGAACCTTCGATGAGATCTCACTCTAAAGATATCTCTTCGAGCAGTTTGACAGCTGGCAAAGATATGTCTAAGAAAATATTTTTATTAAGGAAGATGTTAGGTTGCATAGTAGATAAATTATTATTGATTGAATGAACATCAGACTTTTCTTGACGGAGTGATTGCGTTATAAAATAAGAAGGCCGAGAAAACGATGAATAATACGTAGAATGCTATGTTTCCAGTTTCGGATTATTTGTTTACCTTTAAATCCAACTACTCAGTATTTGCAGGAGCTTTCTTTGTTTTTAAAGGGGAGACCTTTGAATTGCTTGAATAGTCCTCCACAAGCTGTTTCCCTTTGACAATAATATTAGAAACAGCAGGTTGAGAACCTTTGCTCTTGACGCTTCCTTCCTTCACTGAGGCAGATGATTTTTTCAAGGTCTATTCCCTTGGTTCGGCAGGAGGCTAATCTTTATGCTCTTCCTTTTTAGTTTCGACCTTTTCAGTTTATTATGGCTTGGATTCTTATTACTTCACTTAAAGAGGTGAAATAGCAACTGCTGTTATTGATTAAATCAAAGTTATCTGGGGTTTTTATGGTCTAGCTTCTGGCTATTCTCTTTTAACGGGAGAATCATTATTTTTGATTGGAGCTCGGCTAACTGTATTTTTAGGGGGTAATGCCTATGTTTTGCTTCTTTAGATTTTGTTTTAAGGTCTGGCACTTTAAGTCTTTTTATGTTGAATATCAAATATTTTTTAGTTCCCTTTTATTTCAAGATTGTGGAGGTTGTTGCCTCTAGGAGAGGTGGAATTAAATGGAGATTTGGTAGGCTCTTAGCGCTTGGTGAGAGGTTATCGGCGGGAAGGTACTGGTGTTTCAGTAGGAAGAATTTGTGATGATCTTTGAGCAATTGATTCTTTTTTTGTCGACTCGGATCTTTAAATGTTAGATTCTACTCTTGTTGGCTTTGTTGGAGTTTGAGGAAGCTTGCCTCGTGAAATCTCACTGTTATTGTCATCTTTGGGCCTCCCAACTGATACCAAATTCTGAGGACGAGTACTAATCTTTGGAGATAGTCTGCTATCGTCAACTTTAGGAGGAGAGGCTTTCTTGGGCGAATGTATAAATCTTTAGTCCTTGGAGGCATGAGGGAAAGGTCCGAGTCCTTTCTTCGAACTCCTTACTGATCCTTATCTCTATGAAATCTCGCTATTCTATCGGCTTCCATGTCTAGACCTCATTTTACCATCGTGGCCTCTTCGCCTCGAAAGCTTTTTCTTAGAGCTGAACATTCCGCCCTCTCTACTATTCTCAGAAACATCACTTTGCGAAACGTCTGAACGATTCTCATTCTTTTTGGGAGTCTGCATTCTGTTGTTCATTATTCTGCTTCTTTCCTCCACTTTGGACTTCGCCAAATGCTCCTTGGTAATTTGATCAAGCTCTATTTTGGAATTATGCAAAAACAGGTCAAAAACCAGTGTGAAATTTTCGAGCAGCTGCGCCTCTTCCCTGTACACAGAATTGGAGTCATTTTTAAAGTTTTTAATATAATCGCCGGATTTGATTTTATGCTGCGCAATTTCAACTTCAGGCTCGTTTGGCTTAGTTTCGAATACTTTCACTGTGAACTCAATATTTCGAGTGGGAGTATACACAGGCAGATAGAAATTAAGCAAGCACTGCTCGAAAACTATTCGACCACCTATCAACTTCCCCTTTATCCCTTCACTCATCTCGTCAATTTTCTGTATGCCTGTATTAGATGAATGCGTACCCTTGTAGATGACCAAACGATAGGTACATCCACTTTTCATATTTTTGGCGAAACCGTGGTCAACTTTGAAGTGGCTGGGACATAGCTGGAAGAAAAATGAATCTGTAGAAGATATATTTGAAATTCCTTTCTTATCCATATGTTATTTATATCGAATTAAAGATAGCGTCCAATTTAACTCAATCCAAACTATCTATAGATCAATCAAGCCATAATAATACTCATTTTGAACTATATTATCACATCCCTTGGGACGGTCATTCAACAGCTTTTGTATTAAGCTAATAAATACACTTTTTTTATTACTGTGTCAAGATAATAGCTATCATTCATAAAACAGTATTTCTCATTATGCCCTTTTTGTTGTTTCAACGTCGATGGTATTCTTTATTTGCTTTGAATGTATCTGTATGAATGTCTTCTAATCAATCTTCTAATTTTTCAACATAATACACTCAACGGTAACATTGAGATGCCCTAAGCCGTATATATTGGTTCCAGTCTTTGATTCTTCCAGAATATAAGAGATAATTAAGGACAAGTAAGCGGCAATAAATAAGATATAGTCTAAATAAATAAATATTTAATTAGCTAATGCGTTAAGGTTAAATAAAATATTGATAAATTATCATTTACTGCTACGATATTTATTCTTACTCTCAGAGTAATAACTTGAACCCTACTCTCTTATATTCGAGAGTCTTCCCTTATTCTCACTGTGATATTCAGGTTCGTAGTTTTGACGGTGCTTTTGACCGCTTAGCATCATTGCTTCAGTACAACTTTATTAGCTTTAAGGGTTTCTATTTTAGATCTATTAGTCATCGTAATCCATTAACTATTACAGGCGATAATGTCTTTGCGGATTTAATAGTTTTCCCTAGGCTTAGAGCAAAATTTAAAAAGGCTTTCTTTATTTCTTTATCATTTAAATATCATTTTCGTGAAAATACTAATTTTCTTGATTGGAGTTAATCTCAGAGGAGAAAGTTTTAGAATCAATCTTTTAGTAATTTTCTCTTTGAATCTATTTAATGATTAATTCTAACTAAAAATCTTATTTTTTAACTATATGGAGATTATTCTTTTAAGAAAACTTATTGTCTTGGCTAAAGGAATGGAATAAAATAGCATTATCCCTGTTTTATAGCTATCTTTGATTAGATACTCTCTATCTTCTCTATTACTCAACAGATCGTTTGTTTTTGCCGAAGGAGAAGCTGAGAAAAGAATTGTCTGGTTCTACAACTGATCGGCATCTTTATATTGGGATTTCGCTCTAGTGGGATTTCATGGACTTTCGGTGAGATTAGTCAAGGAATTTAGGACTTCTTATCGTTTCGCTCTATCTCTTTTATTTCTTCATGCTCTTTAAGATCTCAATTGAATCCCTTCCACTATCTTTCTTGCGTCTTTCTCTTATCTAAGCAATTTTCTCTGTGGATTAGCTCTTATTTCCAACATTGTTTTTGGGGGTATTGTAGTCATCGACTTCAAATTGTTCGGGATCTTCAAGATTGATTTTGCTTGAAAATCTTGATGGTCCTAAGCTTTTCCTTTCTTGGTGGCTCTTCCGACCAGCCTTTTCCATCACTTCTTGAGCTAATTGCATGAGATGCTGCTCCCTCTTCGCTATGAAAGATGGAGCTTTTCTTTACTGTATCCTCTTGTACTCCTCTCTTTCGATTTGGCAAAATTCAGGCATCTTCTTTTCTATGTACTCTGCGAAATCTTCAAGTTCGTAATTATAACGACACTGTTAATCGACATAAACTTAAATATTGCCGATTTTGCGCCTCTAAGGATGGACTGATTAAACGTTTCGATTGAAGTCTGCAGCCCTTCTCTTACCCTTAAACTGCAGATTAAACACATTTCTAAGGTGTATATTAAGATTTTTTTGATAGCTGTTTATCTCCCATGGCCTACATAACATAAATAATACTGTTCTATTTTCCCTTAAATTCTCAGAGAATTGATGAGTTTGACTAGTGAGATGAGTTAGCATTTTTTCTTCATGATTTCCATGCGAGCAATCCAATACTTGGCCTGATCGATTCCAATATTATTTTCCTCCATATAGAGATAAATGTCCATTTCATCGCTAACTTCTCTTGCGTAGTCCATGAAGTCCTGATAAATATCTTTTTCACTCAGACACGATGATCGTCTTAGTTTTTATTCCAGTAACTGTTCTTTTAGCATACTTTTCAAATTTAGCAAACTTAAAAATATTAATATAATTAATTCGGCACCCTTCCCATTACTCCCTCAATATATACCTATCATCATCAATCAATAATTGACACATCATCGCATTCAAATACCAATTATAATATCAAAATGAAAGTTGTGTAGTCTCTCCTCGGATTCAAATAAAAGAAGACTCCTATTCTCTAGCAACGCAATTCCATCCTCAAACTTCTCTTCTACATCAACATCCCCAATCTAATCATACTCTACCTCTTCAATTCCACCATCACGTAGCCATATATGGATGAGTACTTCCACTACAATCAGTTCATGGCATACCATAACAACCAATTTGCGCACTGGGATCCTAAAATTACAACACCTCCTGGCTTGTATCTCATACAAAGAGTCTTTTCAATAATACTCCCTGCAGATCTATCAATGATGCGGTCTATCAATTCTCTATTCTTCGCCAATATTTTTGTTGTCTATATACTCAAAATCTATGACTTTCTTTAGCCTTCCCCTGCTAATTTGACTCGTAGTCTTAATCTGGCCCTGACTCCTACAATATATTTCTTTAACTTCCTGGACTACACTGACTCAGCAAGCGTCTCTGTAATCGTAGCCATGTTCTACTACAACTTAACCAACAGCTAATGGCGCTTAGGCCTTGTTTCGCTAGTATCTATATTTATCCGGCAGAACAATATAATTTGGATTCTTTATCTCATCATCTATAGAGTATTGAATGACAATAAGAAGATCATCCTTGCACCAAAATCGCTGATTTCACATTTATTATCTATAGTCAAGATCTTCCTGACTAACAAAAAGCAGATCCTTTTCCAATGCAAATTTCAAATCATCGCCATAGGCATATTCTCAATCTACATATACTTCTTCAATAACGGTAAATTAGTATTTGGAGATCATGCTCACCATAAAATGACTTTTCATCCTAATCAGCTCCTGTATTTGTCTCTATTCTGTGTTTGCAATTTACCAATCACACTTGGGGAATACATATCATCGGTTGGGAATTTCTTTCAAAGGATTTATATATCCAGGCATGCCTTATCTGCTTACCTCTTCCTTCTATCGATTTCAATAGTCTTAGTCGATCAATTTACCCTCATTCATCCCTTTATCAGAGATGATAATAGGCACTATACTTTTTATATCTTTAGATATTTACTGAAGCCAACTATTCCTAAATTTGCACTATGTTTGGGTTATGCTTTTGCTTTCCATTTCATCTTCAAGCAGGTGGTCAATAGCGAACTTAAGTTGATGAGATTTATCTTATGGTTGGGGGCAAGTTTTGGATATCTCTGCCTTGGAGAACTGGTTGAGTTTAGATATTTTGCTATTCCCTTCATAATGCTATGTTTTTAGCTTGAGAATAAAAATTTTAACCTAGACGTTGAAGGAGTACATAAAAATGAAAACCGATACACGGCCAAATAAAAAATGATCTGGACACTTCTAGTGAAAGCCACAGCTAATATTGTCATTTTGCTTGTATTTTTCCTTTATGAGTTTAATAACTAATATGGAAAAGGAAGAATAATGTGGTGATATTGTGTATCGTTTATATGTGCGATCATTTATATAAAATGAATCATTCAAGCGGGGATGATTTCACAAAAACATCTAATGTCAGATGGAACTTGAATCAAGGTTTTGCTGGCTTCATATTGTTGATAAATCTACTGTATTCATTTTATTAATAGTGAAAAAATACAGTTTGCCTCGGCTTTTGAATAGACGTCCTTTTTGGCAAAATAAATGCTCCCAAAATAAATAATTAGTTTTCCTCAAATTAATATGCAATTTGATGTCTTGTCTATCTCTTACAAGGTAACTTTGCTTCAATAAAGCTGCTTGCTTATGTTGAAATGCTCTGGCAAAAATATCTTTGGTATATAAGTGTGGAGGGTTCACTCTCCTACAATTTAAATATTCTATATTTAGTCATAGTATTAATAATTAGGAGATGAAACAAAAATACTAAATAAATTTAATAATTTGATTGTTTTTAGTTCAAATATCATCTGCAACATAGCATTCGATGCCTTAAAGAAAGCAGGCAATCCATAAATGTGATTAGAATAGTATGAATCTCATTTCCTGGCTTAGATTTTTGTCTAAATACATCAGAATGTACGATCGATATTATTTCAAAGTTTATAAGCAAAGTTAGGCCATCTTCTATTCAAAAGGATCTTTCGGCCCTCCAAAAGTTCTCCAGATTTTAAAATTATTTAATAGTTGTCAACATCTATTAATATGCTAGTTTCTTGAACTAACGATAAACTTGAGTTTAGTTCTCTTGGAGTCTTTTGAAAAAATCTTTCCCCTTTGTGAATTGAGGCCTTTAAAGGTTTAATTGAGATTTTTCTTGCAAATTCTCCTATGAAGTTTGTTAGGCGTGTAAAGATCGATGACTCATAAAATATAATTATAAAATTTAAGGGCTTAAATAGCTTAGTATTAAGTTGACTATTAAGACTATTCAACAAACAGAGAGAGAAATCTTAGAAAGTAACAGTACGATGGCTGTAACTCGCATCCAAATTAAAAAAAAAATGGTCAAAGAGACAAATTCTGTAGCTTATTACTAATGACAAAATAAAACGAAATCGATCAAGCAGGGACGATTTAAGTGAACCATCTAATGTCAGATGTAACATTAGTCAGAGTTTTTATTGGCTTCATATTTTCAATAAATCTACTGTATTCATTTTCTTGATAGCCAAAAGATTGTGCCTGGTTAATAAAGGTAAAGCCTTTCGCTTGACTGCGAAGCAAGTGATTGTATATAATTTGCGCTTTTTATTGGTTAAATGTATTGTCAACCACAGTTAGGTGAATATTACTGATCCTTGGGGCAGCAAAAATTTTTCCGAGGTTTATATAAACACTGCTGGGGATTGAGTATATAGGATAGGTGCATCTTTTCCACCAATCCATGCAAAGCAGACACAAAGGGAAAATAAGGAATGAGCAGCAAAGTGTAAAGATTAAGCTACAATAGTTCATGGGTTTAATCTAAAGACCAGAGACAACAATTTTAGCATCTATGTAGTTCTCTGCTTCAACTGACATATTTTATAGGCGTGCCTGTAGGGATAGGGAGTTACCTGAAAAGAAGAAGTATTGAGGATTCATCATCATTCCCATGCCCATCATTCCCATTCCGCCCATTCCCATTCCACCGGCCATTGCGTTCATTTGCATCATTGAGTTTTGGTTCATAGCCATTGCTGAGTTTTGATTCATAAACATGCTTAGGAATAGAAATAGAAATTAAGTTATTTAAATATAATAAGAAAAGTGAGACAGTGTTCATTAAAAATATAATAAAACCATTAGATACGAAAGATTTAATTTCGAATAAATAAGATTTTTAATAAATTTGTAACAGAAGGAAAGGATGAGAGTTTCTAATAGATTAATCAATTAGTTACTATTTGTGTATCCCATCTTATATCCGAAGTTATATGGCTGAGCGATTTAATCGGCCTCATATTTGCCACAAAATTACTGTATTCACTTTCGTTACAGTCATAATTTTACGCAAGGTTGACAAAAGTAAACCCTTTTACTCTGCTCCCCTGCAGCAAGTTATAAATCAGCTGTGCTTTCTCTTGTCCGAAAGTGTTGTCCTTAACTTCCATTGTAATATTGCTTATCCTGGCAGCAGTGAACAGTTTGCCTAGGCTTTAATACACTTTCTTATCGATTTAATAAACTGGCAGTGAGCATTTTTTCCACCAATTAAAGCATATTAAGAAGAGAGGCAAGATAGTAAACATACCCCAGATTATTGTGCAATATATTGACCAGTTGTTTGGTGGCTTTGTTTATACTCCTACCACAGTAATTTTTGCTTCAAGAAATGCATCTGCTTACTTGGACATGGTTTAAAGGCGCGCTTGGAGAGATAAAGAGTTTCCAGTAAAGATGAAGTATTGAGGGTTCGTCACTCCCGTCCCCAATCCACCCATCCCCATCATTGAGTTCATCTCCATCATTTAATTTTGATTGATTAAAGTTTCGATAATAATCTTACATTTAATGATCAATCGTCAAAATAAATATTCATGCCTTTAGATGGTTAGAATATCGAAATAATTTTCCTGCAAAAGCCAAGCATATGATAGCGTGGTCCAACATGAAAATAGTTTGAGCTATCATAGTTTTTAATCGTCTCTCTTAACCTTTATTTATTTTATTCAACCATCTTTTTAACTTAGGCTAACTTATTTACATCTTTCTCAGCACTCTCCACTTTCTCTTGATAGCTCTTATTTTCTAAGGATAGTTTCTAAAGCAAGTCTTCGAGCTATTTAATTCGTTTATCTTTATGTTCTACTTTCGCAGTCAGATCTTTATTGGTCTGCCTTGCCTTTTTCAAACGACGATTCGGCATAATATCTTAAAATAAATTTATTTTCCAGTGATTAAAAGCAATTTTAAATCATTAATAAGCCAATACTTTTCTTCGCTATTATTATTCGAGAGAAAATTAATTTTTACGAGGATATTTATAATTGCTTATTAAGTACATGTAGTAGTTCAATTTGTCAGGATATTCGCAAATCAATGAACGATTCTATTACAACCGCTTTATTAGGCTTGGCACAGGGGCATTCGGTTCTGTCTTCAAGGGTTATGACAGTAAAGAAAAAAGGTTTATTGCTGTCAAACAGATTCCAAGAAGTCAGCTTTACGGTCCCCCTGACGAAGAACTGAAATAAATATAAATAATGAAAATGCTAAACCACAAGAACATAATGGCATTCTACGGCTCACACGGAGGTCGAATGAATCCTTAGGGAATATTCATGTTTGTCTAGCTTTGCGATAAAGGAACACTAAGCCATGAGATTGCCAAGAAGATGACAGAGAAAAGAGCCAACTAGCTGTTCTGCCAGCTTGTTGATGGAATGGCCTACATGCATGAAAAGGGTAACTCTATACTAATTTAAGGCATTTACCATAGAGATCTCAAGCCCGATAATCTCCTTATCACTTAGAGTGGATA
>JACCDV010139132.1_pt1 | contig 11831 bp, 9 predicted proteins | sample 7446131 | NCBI WGS metagenome assembly JACCDV01 (sample SAMN15323448, study PRJNA562643) | freshwater metagenome | isolation source: river surface water | place: USA:Blue River Watershed | collected 2017-08-17
CATGTCTTGGGCGATAACTTCTGCAAAGATACCCGCTGCTCGCGCCATTTTTGCGCCTTCGTTTGGACGAATTTCGATGTTGTATACGAATGTACCTACTGGCATTTTACCAAGTGGCAATCGGTTGCCGGCTTTGATTTCGGCCGTTTCGCTGACCAAAATTGAATCCCCTACTTTAACTGATTTAGGAAGCAATATGTATCGACGTACACCGTCTGCATAGCAGACAAGCCCAATGAAACCAGATCGGTTTGGATCGTATTCCACTGTTTCAACCTTTGCAGGGATGTTTTTCTTGTCGTATTTGAAATCGATTTCTCGGAAATTTCGTTTTACACCACCACCCTTGTGTCGAGTAGTGATTCTACCTAAGTTGTTTCTACCAACCGCTCGTCGAAAACCGCTTACCAATGACTTTTTAGGAGTCGTTGCAGTCAATATGTCGCGATAGTTAATCGCACTCATATTTCGGCGTCCGGCACTCGTTGGTTTATGATGTTTGATGCTCATATGTTTTTAATTATACGAATTCAATCTTATCTCCTTTCTTCAAAAAGACCATAGCCTTTTTGCCGCCGCCGACCCAAATTTTTCGAACTCTGTTATGAGACGGTTTTCGAGATTGGTTAATAATGTTTACTTTGACTGGCGATACTTTGTACACCATTTTGATGGCTTGTGCCACAAGCGTTTTTGTCGCATGTGGTGCCACATCGAAACAGTATGAGTTCGCTTCGTCCGCCTTGATTGCAGCCTTTTCAGTGATTCGTGGTTTTACAATAATCCCTGAGAGGTCGGCTGAAGTTGTTACTTCAACGTTGTCGGCTTTGACTGCCTTTACAACCTTTTTTTCTTTAGTTGCTTTTGGAGCTTTTACCTTCTTTTCTACTTTGACGTCTGCTTTCGCATCGTCTTTTTTTGTTTTTCTGCTGAATAGAGCCATGGGATTATTTGTTAGTTACCATTAATCGTTCTGACAAAGCTTTCATAGCCTCTTCTGCGTTTTCAATCACCAAGTATTTGTGATTAAGAACGTTTGCAGGGTTGATATTTCGAACTTCTTCGACGAGCAAGTTGCTAAAGTTTGCAAAGCTCTTTTCTGCATTCACATTTCGACCTGAAAGACCGATGATGGCTGCATTTTTTCGCTTTGTTGCAAGTTTGCTTGCATTGTCTACTTTTGATAGAGCAGCAAGAATGTTTTTTGCATCAACTGTTTTTGGTGCTGCAAATGAGAATGATTCCACCAAAATCAATTCGTTGTCTCGGATTTTTTGAGACAATACTGTTGCAAGAGCTTTTGCTCGCATTTTCTTGTTCACTTTTCGTCCATAATTCTTTTCGTTTCGTGGACCAAATGTGATACCTCCACCCACCCAGATAGGAGAACGGCGTGAACCGTGTCGGGCCTGTCCAGTACCTTTTTGTTGCCATGGTTTTTTACCACCTCCGCGTACTTCACCACGATTTTTCGTGTGAGCAATTGGAGTTCGGGCATTTGAAAGGATTGAAGTGACGGCTTGGTGCACAAGGTCAGCATTCCATTTCAAACCAAAAATTTCGTCTGAAACTTCGATTTTCTTTACTTCAACACCTTTGGTGTTATATACAGGTAATTTCATATATTTGAGTATTAGTTATTGCCTTGTATTTCTACTAAAGTGCCCCTTCGACCTGGGACAGCGCCTTTTACGTACAATTCACCCTTGGCTGCATCGATGCCGAGCACTTTTACACTTGTGAGTGTAACGCGATCACCACCCATTCGGCCTGCCATTCTCATTCCTACTGGAACGCGAGTACGCAAACCTCCACCAATAGAACCTGGTTCTCGTTCAGAGTGTTTCTGACCGTGTGTTCGTGGACCTCCGGCAAAACCGTGTCGCTTAACTACACCTTGGAAACCCTTTCCTTTCGAGATTGAAGACACTCGAACAACATCGCCTTTTGCAAATGCTGATACTTCGATTTTGTCTCCTGACTTGATGCCTTCTGGCAACACGTCATATCGGAATTCCTTTACGTATCGGAAGTTACCGAGACCTTTGTAATGCCCTTGTTCTGCTTTAGTGATGTTTTTTTCTTTTCGTTCACCAAAACCTACTTGGACGGCATTATATCCATCTTTTTCTGCAGTTTTCACGAGAATCACTGTAGCTCCGCCAGTTTTCAATACTGTTGCTGGGTGGACTACACCGTTTTCATCGAAAACTTGTGTCATATTCGATTTTAATCCGAGTATTGCTTTCATAATTATTAATGGTTTTTTGTGTAATCCCATAGCCCAACTCGCGGTGAGGCGAATTGGGCTTGGGCGTATAGAGGGACTATTGTCCGTATACTTAAATCATTTTTACGTCGATGTTCACTCCTGAAGGTAAGCTCAAATTTGTAAGAGCTTCGATTACCTTAGCATCAGGATTTAAAATGTCAATAAGGCGCTTGTGTACTCTCATTTCGAATTGTTCTCGCGCATTTTTGTACACGAATGCGGCTCGGTTAACAGTATATTTCTTGATTTCTGTTGGCAATGGAATCGGACCGCTGATTTTTGCGTCAAAACGCAATGCAGTATCGATAATTTGCTTTACAGATGCGTCTAGTATCTTGCTCTCGTATGCACGAACCCTTATTCTCAGTTTCGTCATACTATTGTCTTTTTTTTCTGTCATATTTGTTTGATTATCTCTCGTGCAACCAGTGGTTAACGTAGCCCGAAGGCGTACTTCAATGACCTGTCTGCAGAAAGTTTATTAAGTTAGGCGATGATCTTTGTAACAACACCAGCACCTACTGTTTTACCACCTTCACGGATAGCAAAGTTTTGTTTTTCTTCCAAAGCAACTGGGGCTACCAATTTAACTTTGAATGTTGCTGTATCACCTGGCATAACCATTGCTGTACCTTCTGCAAGTGTTACGTCACCAGTAATGTCAGCTGTTCGAACGAAGAATTGTGGTTTGTAACCAGACACGAATGGTGTGTGGCGACCTCCTTCTTCTTTCTTCAAAACGTATACTTCAGCTTCGAATTCTGTGTGAGGAGTAACTGAAGCTGGAACACACAATACTTGACCTCGGTGTACATCTTCTTTCTTCAAGCTTCGGAGGAGAAGACCTGCATTGTCGCCGGCCATACCCTCTTGAAGTTGCTTGTTGAACATTTCAATACCAGTCACAGTTGTTTTCAATGTAGGTTTGATACCAACAAGTTCAACGTCTTGACCGATTTTGATAACACCTCGCTCAATCTTACCTGTTACCACTGTACCACGACCTTCAATTGAGAAGACGTCTTCGATGGCCATAAGGAAAGGTTTTGCGAGATCTCGAACTGGTTCTGGAACATATGTATCCAAAGCATTGATAAGGTCGAGGATTTTCTTTGCCCATTCATCTGAAGTTGATGTAGCTTCTACTGCTTTCAAAGCTGAACCTCGGATAACTGGTGCATTGTCTCCGTCGTAACCGTGTTTTGACAACAATTCGCGGATTTCTGCTTCAACCAAGTCAATCATTTCTGCATCGTCAACCATGTCGCACTTGTTGATGAACACGATAATTCGTGGAACACCAATTTGTCGAGCAAGCAATACGTGCTCTCGAGTTTGAGGCATCATACCGTCAGTTGCAGCAACCACGAGAATAGCACCGTCCATTTGAGCGGCACCAGTAATCATGTTCTTGATGTAGTCGGCGTGACCTGGAGCATCGATGTGAGCGTAGTGGCGCACAGCTGATTCGTATTCTTGGTGAGAAAGGTTAATAGTAATACCACGAGCCTTTTCTTCAGGCGCGCTGTCAATTTGATCAACTGTCTTTGCGCTAGCCATTTTACCGTCCAATTTGAGAACGTTCAAAATACCTGCAGTCAAAGTAGTTTTACCATGGTCAACGTGGCCGATTGTACCGACGTTAACGTGTGGCTTTGTTCGTGAAAATTCTGCCATAGTTTTAAATTAAAGTTTAATAATAATTTTTTCGGGGCGACCTTAGCAGAAGGCGCGAGAACATGAGCCTCTGCCCAGATCACCCCACCCATTTTACGTGTTCGTGCAATACGAAAACACGCAAAATGCGTAGGATTTATATTATCAGATGATGTGGGTTTGTGCAAACAAAAAACCACCCTTTCGGGCGGTCTTTTGCAGTGACTGAAATGTTATTTCAATTCAACCTTTGCGCCAGCTTCTTCGAGTTTCTTCTTGATAGCTTCAGCGTCTTCTTTCTTCACGCCTGTCTTCAAGTCAGATGGGGCTGCATCAACGAGGTCTTTTGCTTCTTTAAGACCAAGTCCAAGAGCTTCTTTCACCACTTTGATCACGGCGATTTTTTGTGCGCCAGCTTCTTTGAGGTGAACAGTGAAGTCTGTCTTTTCTTCAGCCGCAGCACCTGCTGCAACTGGAGCAGCAGCAGCCGCAACAGCGCTTACACCAAATTTCTTTTCTAATACTTTTACAAGTTCGTTCAATTCGAGAACGCTCATTTTTTCTACTTGTTCAACGAGTGCTGCGAATTTTGCAGGAACTTCAACTTTTACTTCGTCTGTCATATTGATAGTTTAGATTAATAAATAAATTTAAGCAGGTTTTTTGTCTGCGATAGCTTGTAGGGCGACAACAAAGCCTTGAATTGGCGAGTTGATCACGTTTACAAACATACCACGCAATGTGTTCAATGATGGGATCAATGCGATCGCTTCGATACCAGCTTTGTCGAGATACGCTTTTTCAAACGTACCACCAACCATGCTGATTTGATCTTTGAACTTCTTTTGGAAGTTAAAGATTTCGCGAGCAGGTGCAGTTGGATCATCACCATACACAAGTGCTAATTCACCTGACATTTCTGGCAATGTTCCAGTGATTTTTGAATCGCTGAATGCCTTTTGAAGCAAGCTTTTCTTTGCAACCATGTATGTCACGCCATTTTCACGGAGTGTTTTACGAAGTGCAACAGTGTCGTCTGCTTTCAAACCCTTGAAGTTCACGAAGACTACTGAAGATTTTTCAGTAACGCCTTGCAATTTATCAAGAATATCTTTCTTTTGTGCTTTTGTAAGTGCCATGTGTTTTATACTATGTGGCTTTAATAAAGGGCTAAAACGCTTTGTTAGCTCCTCGGCTCGGAACACAATATGTAAACATACTGTGTTCACTCGCTCTACGTCGCTAATAAAAAATCGACCATGTAAGGCAATGGTCGAGGGGTATTCACGTGCAACGCGCCGAAGCGGTTGTAATGTGAGACCTCGAGAGGGCTTATGCAGCCCTTGCGGGCGGCGCCTCTTGTCTTGAGCCTTACCCGAACAATATAGCAGAAAAGTGAGCTGAAGTCAAAAGCACACCGTAACGGTGCGCTTTTGTAACTTTTATGATATAGAGCCGTGCTACCCTGTTAGATTTCAATCAAACTACCGCGACGAATACATGAGAGAAATTCTGATTGAATGAAGCCACGCTCTGCATCTGGATTTTCCGGATCAATTGCCGCTTCACACTTAATGTAATATCTGTCATTTGGTGTGACATCTTTTTGACCGCTTGATTGACCTGAAATATCTCCGTCTTCAATCTCGACATTTTGTCTATTGTAGATTTTACATACCGGGACCTCCGCAGTATCAATACCCGACCAACTCAACGAACACTTTTCTTCTGGTTCAACAATTGGTTTTGCAAATACCGCCTGGATACCATCGATGAATTGCGCACTTGGACACGAAACTGTTTTTGAGAGCGAACCGCCGGATACAAGCGCAGTCACCGCACCACTTGCAATTGTGGCAGGAGCATCTGATGTCATAACGACTGCCTGGGTATTAGATGGGTTGAATGTAACACCACTTGCTGATTGATATGACCATGTAAAATTATATCCACCGAACGAACGTCCGTTTCTGTCTCGAATTGTCCAAACTAACGTATCGTCGTTGTCAGCTTGAGCAATATTTGGAATCACCGTACAAAGAGGATCGAAGTCAGCCGGAAATGGTGTATTTGAACCAGATGTGCCACCTCCACCACTACCTCCTCCACCACCACTATTATCATCGTCACGACGCAAAGAACACACAGCGTCGTCAGATGAACTGTTAGCAACCTCTCCGAGACATGTCCATCGATCAGTCACCACACCATTTGAAGATGTGTCTGCTGGCACGCGACTTAGTGTACCTCGAGTACACGAATCAACTTGAGCACCACATTGTCCGCCCGCCGTAGGAGCAGAAACTGTAATAGTCCACGATGTACGATATTCTGGCAGTGTGAGTGTTGATGCTGAATATGAACCGCCACTGAATAATCTCAAACGACGCCCATCATTACCGCTGTTGTGACAAATTGTTCCCACGTTATTAGTCTCCGCACAACCAGACGGCGCGAATGTAAGACTCGATAATGTCGCAGTCACAACCGCAGTACCTGCTGCTTTACCAGTACATGTTGTACCGCTACATGACAACACAGAAGGGTTCGCCGAAGTAATAGTCATAGACGGTGTTACATTTGGGAATGTAATAGATGCAGACAATCCGCCACTGCTCAAGCTAAGAGCCGATCCACAATTTGGAGTATCCCACGCACCACCACTACCGTTGAATGTGCAGGCTCCTGTTCGAGAAAAGTTTACTGTTCCTCCAGCATTAATATTTGTTTCTCCATTTAATCGCACATTGTGTGTGTAACTCACAGTACCGTTACCAACATTTCGAGAATCACCTTGGCGAGTCCAACCCCATTTCCATGATGCAGCACGAGTTTCGGTTTTAGTTTTACCGTCAGCAGAAACTGTTTCTGCTTGGAGGAAATCAACACCGCGCATCGTCACGAGTGCAATTACAATTACCGACAACAACGCAATAGTGACGCCGAATACCGTTGCAGCTTTGACCATCACAGGATGTGTTGTGTACCGTCGAGCCCACCACACGCTGAGTAACGCGAGTGCAAGAATAATGCCAGCAAACATAGTGATTTGGCGAACCATTTCCGTGCCCATAATTTCTCGACACGCATCAGATTGAATCAGTGCACAATCGTACGTAGCCTCATATTGATCGACGATTTCACCTTTATTATTTGTGAGTACGGCTTTTAATGTAGCGAAATCATAATCATCGGTAACTGATACCCCACCCTGCACCGCAGACATCGCAGTGCCAATATCGCCTGTATATGAGCCAGAAGAAATTATTTTGCCGGCTCGATCCAATAATTCGAGTGTGAGTGTGCCTGCTGGCATATCATTTGAAATACCGTGGAAGCAAGAAAACATCGAGACGGGCTCACCCGCATGTAATGGAAATTGTGTAAGTGCAGGGTAATTAATACGAGCACCAGAGACATCAGTCACGACGCGAATATTTGCAATTGAAGCAACATCGCCCGCAGATGCCTTTATTTTTAGATAATAAACAGGCTTAGTCAAAGAATCAATGGTATATGTCAAATTGACTGATGATTTTGCAGGCACAACGATTTTTTCTGTCTTCGTTGAAATTTTATCTTTCTCATTCAAGCTGTCCCAGTAATACAAGTCGTATGCAATATCGAGAGCGATGTCTTTATCGAGCAAGTTTTGCAACGGTTGTGTCACAGTAACTTTGTCAGTCTGTGCGACGAGAGGCCAATTACCTACATGAAAATATTTTTCACCATTCACCAAAGTTGCAGTTCGATCAAGTACGAATTGAGTTGTCTCGATATTTTGCACGGTAAAGTCAGAAAATCCAACCACAATTTCATTCGTGAACGGTAAACCACCGAGGTTGTACTTATTTCCTACAGAAAAGAAATAGTCAGCTCGGTAATTACCCGCACCAAGATTTTTTGGAATAGTCCAGGTAAAGATTGCGGGTACAGAAGCATTTTCAGGTATAGAGATACCTGATAAAGCTACGAATTCTGCCACTGTGTTATGGCCATCAGTCACATAATTAGGGTTGATTTTACCTACACGGGCAAACACGGTTCCGTCAGTAACAGGATAGTCATTGTCGTTGATCAGCGTACCTTTAAATTCGACCGAGTCCCCTGCTTGATACGTCTTATTTTGAGGACCAACGTTCACGTGGACACTTTGGAATTCATAGAGTCCTGACGCATCGCATTCTACGGTTTGTAATGCCGTGGTCGGTTGTGTTGATTGTGCAAACGCAAATGCCGGCACAGCCAATTGCACCGCGCACAGCAACATCGCAACGACCATTCTGTATGTGGTAAATATTTTCATGATACTAATTATTTTAATAAACTATATAAAATAAATTATATCACGTATGTATATTTAGATTTCTTGCAATTCCCCTTTTTTGATACAGGAAACGTATTCTGATTTGATTGAGCCGATTTCACCGCCGGCATCTGTATATGTACAATTTACAAAATATTTATTATTGGGGTCAGTTGGGCTGATTTCTGTGTAATTGCCGGGCGTCCCTGAAATTGAATGGATAGTTTGTCCTGCCTGGTTTTTTATTGTACAAGTAGCACTCGTATCAACATCTTCCCATCGCAATGTACATGTATCTGTCGCTTCTACTATTGGTTTATCAATGTAAGCTTTTGGAGGTGTAACCACTATAACAGATGGGCATGTAAGTGTTGCATCGGCCGGTCCGCCAGCTCCTTGACCTTCATCATGACGTATTTCAACCGTCGTATCTAAAAGAGACACTGGTGAGGTTGTCACAATAGTGTAGTCAGGTCCAATATCAGTTTGTGTAGTGTCCGAGAATATCCAGTTAAACTTATTATCGGCAGAATCGACATTTAATACTGACAAAATCACGGATGGTTCAGAATCGAGTGCGACAATCGCATCACGATTAGACACACAGATAGGGTCCCCGTCGGAATTATTACCCCCTTGCTCCTCTTCCGGAATCGGCGCTGTACACTGACTATCTATACCACCATTACTTCCGAGACATTCCCACTTGTATTCATTAGCTGAGTCGTTCAAATCATTAAAGCTTCCAAGTATACATGTGTTGCGTGAAGCACTGCATTGACCGTTAATTACGTCTGCGCGCGTTGCGGAACATGTTGCGGTTGTAACTCCAGATCCAATACCGGCGCACGACCAGTCATATGTGGTTGTATTTGTGGTCACGGCCGAAGCGGTACCAACGCTACACAAATTAGTAGTCGGTGCGGATGTTAAAGTTTGACCATTTGATGTGCCACATTGACCGCTAGCGGACACAGACACATTCCATGCTGGCGCGTATGTAGACAAAGTTTTTGTAGTACCGCCGGTATATGAAGATCCATTTTTAAATTCCAAGTTACGTGGATTCGTATTATGGCAAATATTTCCATATAACTGAGTCTCGGCGCACCCAGTCATTGTAAACGTGGATCCTGGAAGATTTACTGTCAAGGTCGCAGATCCTGGACCAACAGCTGTACACGTAACACCAGAACATGAAATAACTGAGGAATTCGATGATACTACCGACGAAATTGATGGTGTAGTACAGGTAAACTTAATCCACGAATCTTGATCATCATCTATCCATTGTTGTGTACCACAATAAGGCGTATCCCACGCACCTCCCGTAGCACTATACGAGCCTTCTCCATCCACGGTAAAATACAGTGTAGATCCTTGCATCATCTGAGTTGAGCCATTCAAAACTACTGTGTACGTGTAATCTAAATTCCCATTTGCTACTCTTCGAGAATCACCTCCAGAGGTCCATCCTACATCGTATGAGAAAGTTTTTGTCTCGGTCTTTGTTTTTCCGTCAGCAGATGTGGTTTCTGCATGTACAACACGCACCCCTTCAACATACACCGTTACAAAAATTAAAGTACTCAATATCAGTAAGCCAGATCCAATTATCATCAAACCCCATTTCCACCACAATTGCATACGCATTAAATATGCCAACCCTAATAATACACAGACCAAAAACATTAACGCTACTGCAATCAATATCATTGTCCGTTCAATACTATTTTGGCGGAGTGTAATACATGCCTCATTGTTCACCACACCGCAATCATACGTGACGGAATAGGAATCAATGATCTCATTGTTGCGCAGCAAATCTGTGACTAGTGTGACCTTTGTATAATCACGTGAAGCCACATATGCACCGGCGACAGCCGCCATATTAGTATCAAAATTATCAGTATGTGCTCCTTGAGCAATCAAGACTCCTGTGTCATCGAAAAGTCGTGTTGCCACAGAAATATCTGGCATCGCACCAAATGTTGTATGCAGACAAGAAAAAATATTAGTGGTCTGCCCTTTCAAAATAGGAAAAGTGCTTATTGCAGGATAATTTATGCGCGCATTTGCAATATCTGTTCGAATACGAACATTCACAATACGAGTTTCGACGCTATCAGATACGGATATTTTTAGATAATAGACAGATTCTGTCGGTTGAGTAATAACATACCGGGCCACATAGTTTTCCTGACTATTAATCACGATGGATTCCTGTCGCACATCAAGTTTGTCTGATTCTGACAAACTATCCCAGTAATACAATTCATATGTAACGGTTGTGCTGACTGTGGTACTGCTAGTGTTTTGAATCAATTGTGTGACTTCGATAGGTGTGCTTGATGCAACTAAAGGCCAATTGCCGATATGGGCATACGCTTGATCATTCACAACAGTTTCATTACGAGGCACTGCGATTGACGGAGTAAACTTACTGTCAATGTTGAATTTTGCGTAACCAGCAATAATTTCATTTGTGAAAGGGAGTCCACCGAGATTGTACTTATTACCGACGGAAAAGAAATAACTGAACTGATAATTACCCGCACCTAAACCAGGTGGGACTTGCCACACGACATCGACTGGCACACTATCTTTTTCTGCTATAGATATGTTTTCCAGCGCTTTAAATTCATCAATTACCTCGTGCCCTTCAACCAGATAGTTTGGATTTTCTTTGGACACACGAACGAACAGCGTGCCATCAACAACTGGGTACTCATTAGTATTGAGTATTTCCCCGACTAATCTAATAGAATCTCCTGGCACATATGTAGATTCGTTAGGACCAACACTCACTTTTACACTCTGAAATTCATACTGGTTGTCTGCAAAACATTCAACTGCATTTAGATCAATAACATCTGCTGCATGAGTTAAGGTGCCGGCTGATAATAACAGACACATCAAACCAAATAAAATATTTTTTTTAATACATTTCATATATTTAAATGAAGTATACCACCCTTCTAATTAGGAGATACGAAAAAACACACATTGCTGTGTGTTTTTTCGTATTGTTGTAAAGATTATTTCTTCGCTCGGCCCGCCTTAATTTCTTCTGCAACGTTATTCGGCACAACTTCGTAGTGATCGAATTCCATTGTAGATTGCGCGCGACCTTCTGTCATAGAACGCAATGTAGTTGTGTAACCGAACATTTCTGAGAGAGGCACCTTTGAGTGGATGCAAGTAATACCGTTTCCAATATCATCCATACCATCAATTTGAGCACGCTTTGATGAAAGGTTACCCGTTACATCACCAGTGAATTTTTCTGGAGTTGTAACTTCAACTTTCATAATTGGTTCAAGCAATACCGGCTTCGCTTTGAGAGCAGCTTCTTTGAACGCCATAGAAGCGGCCAATTTAAAGGCGATTTCAGAAGAGTCAACATCGTGGTATGAACCGTCGTACAATTCGACTGAAATATCTGTCATCTTGTAACCAGCAGACACACCGCGTGAAAGAGCTTCTTTCAAACCCTTTTCAACAGCTGGGATGAATTCACCTGGAATTGCACCACCTTTGATGTTGTTGATAAATTCGAAACCACCATCTCGTTTTACGTTCTTTGGTAGATCTTCC
>JACCDV011191387.1_pt1 | contig 11830 bp, 10 predicted proteins | sample 7446131 | NCBI WGS metagenome assembly JACCDV01 (sample SAMN15323448, study PRJNA562643) | freshwater metagenome | isolation source: river surface water | place: USA:Blue River Watershed | collected 2017-08-17
AGACCGCTTATTGGCAACCATGGTGGGCGGTGCAGTGGCTTTAACTTTGACGAAGACTTATTTGAATCATATTGATATTCCTTATCTAGATTTGGCGCTGAGTTGGTGGCCAGTGGGTTGTTTGGTCAGCATCATTGCGATTTCTGGGGTCACCAATGCGATCAATATTCTCGATGGCTTTAATGGTTTAGCCAGTGGCACCGTGGTGGTGATTTTTAGTTTCATGGCACTGTTAGCTTATCAATCTGATGATCATGCTTTGATGGTCTTATCACTTTTATTGGCAAGCATCATTTTGGGTTTCATTCTTCTGAACTATCCTTTTGGCAAGATTTTCTTAGGTGATGCGGGCGCTTATTTTGTCGGTTTCTTGGTCGCATGGATTGCATTGCTATTGCCTATGCGCAATGATGAAATCTCCCCTTGGGCCTCTTTACTCATTTGTGCCTACCCAGTGGTGGAAGTGCTCTACAGCATGGTGCGGCGCATGAAAGCGCAGCTGAACTCGGGAAAACCGGATAGTTTGCATTTGCATTCCTTAATTAAAACTCGTTTAGTCAGGCGCTTTGCGAAGCAGTTTCCCAAATGGTCAAAAAATGCCTTGGTGGCCCCTTGGATTTGGTTGGCATCGGTGATCGTGGGTTGGGTGGCGATACAATTTGCAGAAGATGTCAAAATATTGGTTGTGTTCTTTCTTGTCTTTGTGCTGTGGTATCACTTCACTTACCAGACATTATTAAAAATGCCTGAGTTTTGTGATGAGGGCAGTGAGTTGGGCGAGAGCGGGAATTAGCATTCCCTAGTTTCATTACTTTATTGATTTAAATTAGATAGTTAGCGTTTGAGTCAAATACCTTTTGTTCAATACTTGAACAAAACATCCAATCCTTATAAAATTCAGCAAGATGTTGACAAATTTCCATCCAGTCGGGTAGGACGGTAGCATCTTTAACACTTGATCAAACCCAATTAAATATTCACTTGAACAACATTAGAACTCCAATTCAAGAAGAAACGCATTACAAAGTGATGCGTTTGCTTGAAGGCAACCCAGATATGACTCAAAGAGAATTGGCGCAGTCTTTGGGAGTCAGTGTTGGGAGTGTGAATTACTGTCTCAATGCTCTAGTCGACAAAGGCTGGGTCAAGATGAAAAACTTTGCTTACTCGAAGAATAAGTTTGGCTACATCTATGTATTAACTCCCAGTGGTTTGGCCGAAAAGGCGCTGATTACTCAACGCTTTTTGCAGCGCAAGATGGATGAGTATGAGCAGTTAAAAGCTGAAATAGAAGCACTCAAGTCTGAAGTTAAAAATGATCATGAAGAGATGCAAAAAGTATGATTAAAGTCACTCCTGTTATTTTGTGCGGTGGTTCTGGCACAAGGCTCTGGCCCTTGTCGAGAACTGGCTTTCCAAAGCAGTTTTTATGTTTAACCGGTAAAGAAAGCTTGTTTCAGCAGGCGGTAAAGCGAGTAGTGGGGCTCGGTAACGACAGCATTCAAGTTGCTACCCCATTGATTGTGACTGGAGAAGATCACCGTTTTTTAGCCACGGAACAATTACGAGAAATCGGTGTTGATTTGGGCGCAGCGTTATTAGAACCCGTGGGTCGTAATACAGCTCCTGCACTAACGCTTGCAGCGTTGGAGGCGATGGCGCAGGGTGAGGATCCAGTATTAGTAGTCACACCCGCTGATCAAACAGTTATTGATGCTGAAGCGTATCAAAAATCTTTACAACACGCGATTCAAGAAGCATCTAATGGCACGATTGTTATTTTGGGGGTGACACCAGATTCTCCAGAAACTGGATATGGTTATATCCAAGTTGAAAAGACACCTGGTGATAAAGCGATAGAAGTTGTTGCGCAAGTGGTCAAACGATTTGTAGAAAAACCTGATGAAGCTACAGCGAAATTCTATTTAGAAGAGGGTGGCCACTTCTGGAATGCCGGAATGTTTGTGTTGAAAGGTTCCGTTTGGTTAAAAGCCCTAGAACAATTTAGGCCTGATATCTTGAAAGCCACTCAAGACTCTTGGAATCAAAAAGATAGTGATGGTGGTTTTATCAGACCTGGCAAAGACGCATTTGCTGTTATTCCATCAGAATCGATTGACTATGCTGTGATGGAATATTGCCCTAGTAGCTCTTTTGCTATCAAGGTGGTGTCGCTTGATGCGGGTTGGAGTGACTTGGGTGCTTGGGATGCTGTCTGGAAAGTATTACCTAAAGATGAATCAGGTAATGCTCATGTGGGTGATGTCTTAAGCACAAATAGTAACAATACGCTTGTTCATGCAAGTAGCCGATTGGTTAGTCTTGTTGGTGTTCACAATCTAATAGTTGTTGAGACGCCTGATGCTGTGATGGTTGCAAATAAATCCTATAGCCAAGATGTGAAGCATATTGTGAGTAAGCTTACTCAGCAAAAAAGAGAAGAACAGACTCTACATCGAAAAGTTCATCGCCCATGGGGCTGGTATGACAGCATTGATGAAGGTGGTCGTTTCAAAGTGAAACGCATCCAAGTTAAACCTGGTGCAAGTTTAAGTCTTCAAAAGCATCATCATCGTGCCGAGCACTGGATTGTGGTGAAGGGTACTGCTGAAATTACGAATGGCGAAAAAGTTATAACATTAAGTGAAAATCAATCGACCTATATTCCATTAGGTGAGGTTCATCGTTTAGCTAATCCTGGCACGATACCTTTAGAAATCATTGAGGTGCAATCAGGTGGTTACTTGGGCGAGGACGATATTGTGCGATTTGAAGATAACTATGGGCGGAGTTTGTAAGTGTATATTCAAAAGTCATCAAAAATTTACGTTGCTGGTCATCGTGGTATGGTGGGATCCGCTATTATGCGTCAACTGCAATTAGCAGGATATACGAATCTAATAATTCGTACTAGAGAAGAGCTTAATTTACTTGACCAGTCGGCTACTTTTCATTTTCTTCAGACTGAGAAGCCTGACTATATTTTTATGGCTGCTGCCAAAGTTGGAGGGATTCACGCTAACAATTCTTATCGTGCTGAATTTATTTATGAAAATCTGACTATTCAAAACAATATTATTCACGGAGCTTTTCTGGCTGATATTAAGAAACTTTGTTTTCTTGGGTCTAGCTGCATTTATCCTCGTGATTGTCCACAGCCAATTAGGGAAGATTATCTTCTAACGGGCCCTCTTGAGGGAACTAACGAGCCCTACGCGATCGCTAAGATTGCTGGCATTAAACTTTGTGAAAGCTATAACCGGCAATTTGGTACCCACTATATCAGTGTTATGCCTACTAACCTATATGGTCCAAACGATAACTACGACCTAGCCAATAGTCACGTCCTCCCTGCATTAATCCGTAAAGCTCACGAAGCTAAGCTGCGTAACGACCCTGAATACATTGTCTGGGGCACTGGCACTCCGAAACGCGAGTTTCTCTATGTCGACGATATGGCAGATGCATGCCTTTTCCTTATGGAAAAAAATATTAGTGACGGCATTTACAATGTCGGTGCTGGCGAGGATGTCACTATTCGTGAGCTTGCTGAAATTGTGATGGATGTCATTGACTTTAAGGGCAGGATTATCTTCGATAGTGGCAAGCCTGATGGTACGCCAAGAAAGCTGATGGATTCTTCCCGAATGAGAGAGTTAGGCTGGCAGGCCAAGACACCTCTTCGCGATGGCATTTCAAAAGCTTATAGTGATTTTCTTTCCAATCTTAATTAAAAAAAGAGCGCATAAATGAGCCACTTAACAAAAATACCTAAAATTGCTTTGATCACCGGTATCACTGGTCAAGATGGCGCCTATTTAGCCGAACTACTTCTGAATAAAGGATATATTGTTCATGGCATAAAACGGCGAACTAGTTTATTTAATACAGACCGTATCGATCACCTCTATAAAGACCGTCACGATAAAGGGGTTAGATTTTTTCTTCATCATGGCGACCTTACAGATAGCTCTAGCCTTATAAGAGTAATTCAGGAAGTTAAGCCTGATGAAATCTATAACCTCGCAGCACAAAGTCACGTCGCTGTTAGCTTCGAAGAGCCTGAGTACACAGCTAATTCTGATGGTCTAGGTGCGCTACGTATACTTGAGGCTATCCGAATTCTCGGGTTAGAAAAAAAGACCCGCTTTTATCAAGCTAGCACCAGTGAGCTCTATGGTTTAGTGCAAGAGATTCCGCAAAAGGAAACCACCCCGTTTTATCCTCGTAGTCCGTATGCTGTCGCAAAACTCTATGCCTATTGGATTACAGTCAATTATCGCGAAGCCTATGGCATTTATGCTTGCAACGGCATTCTCTTTAATCACGAAAGTCCAGTTCGTGGTGAAACGTTTGTAACTCGAAAGATTACTCGAGCGCTAGCCCGCATAAAACTTGGTATTCAAGAGACATTGTACTTAGGAAATATGGATGCTATGCGAGATTGGGGTCATGCTAAGGATTATGTAGAGATGCAGTGGTTGATGCTGCAACAAGAAATTCCTGAAGACTTTGTTATAGCGACCGGCGCTCAATATAGTGTTAGAGACTTTGTCAACGCTGCCGCTAGAGAGCTTGATATTGAAATTCGTTGGGATGGTAGTGGTGTGAGTGAAAAGGGTTATGACTCGAATGGTAAGTGTATTGTCGCTGTTGATCCTCGCTACTTCCGCCCCACAGAAGTCGAAACTTTACTTGGGGACCCTGGCAAAGCAAAGCAAAAGCTCGGTTGGGTTCCAAAAACCACCTTCGAGGAACTCGTTGCTGAAATGGTCCAAGAAGATCTAAAGTCAGCTAAGCGTGACGAGCTCGTCAAACATAATGGTTATAAGGCTATGGATTATTATGAATGAGCGTTACTTATGGCTATTCTTTATAAATTTTGATTCATGCTCCTTGTGTCGCTGTGTAAACAGGGGGCGTGTCTTTTGAGTATTAAAGCGTGAAAACTATCCTTATCACTGGCGGTGCTGGATTTATAGGTTCCCATGCATGTGTTGCTTTAGCCCAGAGAGGCTACGATCTCATTATCCTTGATAATTTTAGTAATAGTCGTGCGGAGGTGGTGGACCGACTTGATTTTTTATGTGGCAAACGTCCCGTGTTTGTTAGAGGGGATATTCGAGACACTGTTACGCTTGATCGACTATTTGGCGAGCAATCAATTGATGCGGTAATGCATTTTGCCGGCCTTAAGGCTGTTGGTGAGTCATCTGAAAAGCCGTTAGAGTATTACGACAATAATATCAACGGTACCTTACGGCTAATTACTGCAATGAATCGAGCAGCAGTTAAAACTTTGGTTTTTTCATCTTCAGCTACTGTTTATGGTGATCCAGCGAGTCTGCCAATACGTGAGGATTTTCCCCGTAATGCCACGAACCCCTATGGTCGCACCAAACTTATCGCGGAAGATATGCTTGCGGATATGTATAGAGCTGATAACCAATGGCGAATTGCATGCCTACGTTACTTTAATCCTGTAGGCGCTCATGAGTCTAGTTTAATTGGCGAATCACCAGAAGGTATACCCAATAACCTCATGCCGTATTTAGCTCAAGTCGCGAGCGGGCAGCGGGAATATTTGAATATATGGGGTGCTGATTATCCGACCCCTGATGGAACCGGCATTCGTGACTACATCCATGTTTGTGATTTGGCTGAAGGCCATATTGCCGCTCTAGATTACCTCAATTACCACGGAGGTTTGCTCACTGTAAACCTTGGAACTGGTGTGGGGTATTCAGTGTTTGACATGGTTAAGGCTTTCGAGAAAGTTAGTGGTAAACGTATCCCATATAAAATCGGATCCCGTCGAATTGGAGATGTTGCAAAGTGTTGGGCTGATCCTTCTTTAGCTAAGGACCTACTTGGATGGGAGGCGAATCGTGATCTTGACAGAATGTGCAGTGATAGTTGGGCGTGGCAACAACTAAGCATAGCCTCAAAGCTGACACCTAATTCGAAAAGCTAGTGCTGATTGTCCTTGAGTAACATATCTACAAATTAAATTAAAAAATGATTCCAATTTTCAACACATTTATCTCGCCTAAGGCAGGCGAATTTGTTCAGAATGTATTAACCTCAACTTTTTTGAGTGAGGGAAAGTTAGTTTCGGATTTTGAGAGTCAATTAGCAAAGCAATTTGATATTTTGCCACCTGTTGCAGTTAATAGTGGCACTTCAGCCCTTCATCTAGCACTAATTCTTGCAGGTGTTAAGCCTGGTGATGAGGTGATTCTTCCGGCGCAGACATTTATTGCTACTGGGTTAGCAATAAAGTATATGGGTGCAATCCCGGTATTTGCTGATATTGATTACATGACAGGAAATATATGCATTGATTCAATTAAGTCAAAATTGAGCGAACGTACTGCCGCACTTATGATTGTTCATTGGGCAGGAATGCCGTGCGATATGGATGAAATACTCAGCATTGGAACCCAATATTCATTGCCAATCATAGAAGATGCAGCACACGCATTAGGTGCTTATTATAGAGGGGTAGCCATCGGCGCATTAAGTGACTTCACATGCTTTTCATTTCAAGCAATAAAGCATCTCACCACTGGCGATGGCGGGGCTATTGCTTGTAGAAAAGAGGAGGATGTTTCAAAAGCTAAGAAAATAAGATGGTTTGGTATTGACAGAGCTAAGTCGCCAATGTCTCACCTTGGTGAAAGAGTTTATGACGCAACAGAAGTTGGATATAAGTATCACCTAAATGATTATTCAGCAGCTCTAGGTATTGCTAATTTGGAGGGGTTTTCTGAAAGACAATCGCGTCTTCTTCAGATTTCTGATTATTATTCTAGCCATCTTGCTAATGTGCCAGGTATAAAGTTGTGGACTAGACCTAATGATAGGGTGAGTGCGAATTGGTTATATGGCATGCACGTGGAGAGGCGTGATGATTTTGTTCGTGCCATGAACTCCAGAAAGATTACAGCATCAGTGGTACATCAGCGTATAGATCGCAACCAAATTCTAGGTGGTTTACGGCACGACTTAGTTAACCAAGAAAAATTTGATGAAACGCAAGTGCATATTCCTATTCATGGCGCCATTTCAGATGAAGACTTGGACTGCATTGTTTCATCGATCAAAAAAGGTTGGTAATCATGAAAATCGCATTATTAGGTGCTTCAGGATTCGTTGGCAGGAATATTCATGGATTATTAATGGAGAACAGTCTCGATGTATATCCGGCATCAAGATCTACAGGTGTTGATTTGCGTGATCCTGTTGCAGCCACACTATTTTTTGAAAAAGTAAAGCCAGATTTTGTTATTAACTGCGCTGCTCATGTGGGAAGTTTGAATTATGTAACCACCCAGGCGGCTGATGTGATTGTTGATAATAGTCAAATGCTTATTGGTATGTATCAGGCAATTGCGGCAGTCTGTCCAAGGGCGGTCATTATTAATCCAATAGCCAATTGCGCATACCCAGCTAAAGCAGATTCATTTGTTGAAGATGCGTGGTGGGATGGCCATTTGCATCGGTCAGTTCTTTCATATGGCGCGACTCGTCGTCTTATGTGGTCGCTATCTGAATCTTTTTCGATGCAATACGACATACGCACAATCTCATTGCTTGTGCCTAACATGTATGGACCATTTGACTCAACTGATCCAAATAAAGCTCATGCACTAAATGCATTGATTTCTAAATTCGTAAAGGCAAAACACGAAAATCAAAATGAGCTTGAAATATGGGGCACAGGGGTTGCTATTCGGGAATGGCTTTATGCACCTGACTTCGCGCGTATTGTCTTAAGAATAGTTAGTGGCCCGGAGATCTTGGGGCTTGATGAACCGATAAATATTGCACAGAATTTTGGGTTAAGTGTTCGTGAACTAGTTACGGTGATACAGCGGCATTTCAAGTTTGAAGGGAGTGTACGTTTTGATCCAAGTAAACCTGATGGCGCTCCTAAAAAAGTTATGGACGATAAACGCTTTAAAAAAATATTCGCGGACTTCAGGTTTACAGATTTTAATAGTGGAGTAAAGCAAACAATAGACTATTATGAGTCGATTTATCCATATGCCTAGAGTTCACTTTGCTTCATGGTTGAAGTAGTTAGGCCAGAATCTTTTTTAAACACCTTAAATTGCTTAGAAATATTAATTGTATAACTGTTAAAAGGAATTTTGATGAGTACTAAAGAGTATGACTATACTCAATTAAAAAAATGTGGCATTGATACTTTTATCAGTGTAAATGTAGAAATTCGCCGCCCTCACTTGGTTTCTGTTGGTAGCCATACTGCAATAGATAGTGGTTTTTATTGTACTGTTTCAGCTGATATAGAAGACTATATTCATATAGCCCCGTATATTACAGTTATCGGCGGTGCAAAAGGTTATTTAAAAATGTGTCATTTCTCAACTATTGCTGCAGGCTCAAGGATAATATGTGGGAGTGATGATCATATGGGGGCAGGCTTGGTGGGGCCAACTATACCTCTAGAATTTCAAGATAATCTAACAATAGCCCCTGTGGTTTTCGAAAAATTCGCCAATATTGGGACTGGAGTTGTCGTGATGCCTGGGGTAACTTTGGCGGAAGGGACGGTGGTTGGTGCTAACTCGTTAGTAACGAAATCAACAGAACCATGGACTGTATATGTTGGTTCGCCAGCAAGGCCAGTAAAAAGTCGCCCCAAAGAAAAAATATATGAGTATGCAAGAAAAATGGGTTATCAAGTTTAGTGACTTGTCTGATAAATTCTCAATGTTGGGTTCTAAAGTGCTGTGAAAGCTATCTTATAGTTAAGATATGGTTGTTCATTCAAATTTTAGAGTGCCGGCAACCTTTATTTTATGAAGAGTAAAACATTGGTGAGCTCTATATTCTCAGTAGGTGTTGCAACACTTCTGACAAAGTTAGTTGGTTTAATAGTGCTGGGATATCCAGCTAGAATATTGGGCCCAGAGAATTATGGCTTATATTCCTTCGCTATATCGGTTACAGCTTACGCCAATATATGCTTAGTTTCAGGTCTGACAGTTTGGGGAACTCGTCATATCGCTCAAAATAAAGCTGTTGCTGGCGAGACAGTTGGATCAATTAACTTTGTTAGGCTATCTCTAGCAATATTCTCATATTTAGTAATATACATATTTGTTGCAACTCACATAACTGACAGCATTGAAAAATATGTTCTTTTGATTTGTGGATTAACTCTTTTTACAAATGCGTTATCTATTGATTGGGCGTTGAATGGTTTGGAAAAGGTTTCCTTGCCACCTTGGCTAAATTTTATAAATACACTATTAGCGACTGTTTTTTTGTTAGTATTTGTAGGCGCCCCTGATGATATTATCATTTACTCACTCATAGCGCCGGTTGCGACAGTTTTGGTAACTTTTATTTCATATTATTTGATATGGAATAGTGGGGTTAGAGTTTTATCGCCATCAGCTAATATAGCTTTTGAGGCTATAAAACAATCAAAACTACTAATTTTGATATTTTCTCTAATTACAGTAGGTCATTACGCAGCCAACATTCTAATAAAAAACAATTTGGGGTCCGTATCCCTAGGGATATTTATGGCGGCTTATTATTTATTTGAGTTAACAAGTTCAATACCAAGTTTAATCGGAACAATAGTCTTTCCAAGAATAAGTCGTTATGTTGCGACGGACGTGAATAAAGCAATACTTGTGGCAAAAAAGCTATCGCAGATCTATATGATTCTGGGCTTTGCAATAGTGTCTATTCTTTACGCAGAGGCTGAATTTATCATCGGGTTTGTGTATGGGGAGCAATATGCTGAATCAGCGAATCTTTTTAAAATAATGTGTCTAGGTTTGGTATTTAATTTTGCTTTATGCAGTTACACAAATATCTTAATGGCATTTTCTGAAGATAAGACAATATTATTTGTGACGCTTACCTCTAGTATTCTTGCCGTGATTCTTGGAGTAACAATAATACCTATATATGGCTTGACTGGCGCAGCAGTAATAATTGCTGTCATAGATGCGGTAGGCTGGTTTGTTTGTTTGGGAAAATATAGAAGTGTTATTGGCGGTGTTAATTTTAAAAAATGGACTCAACCAGCCTTTGGTGGTCTATTGGTTATAGCCCTATCAATGCTTGATACGTTTTCTCATATACACGTTGTTTGTAGAGTCGTACTTTATTTTCTTATATTGTTTTCTATTTCATACCGAGATTTAATAGAAGTTTTTAATATGGCAAAACACGAATAAATAAATTATTGATTTACGATAAAAATGACTAATCCAAAATTAACTTTTTTGCTATCAACTTATAACAAAGTAACATACTTGCGACAGGTCCTAGAGCGGTTAATTCCTAATTGTATTCATGGTGATGAAATTATTGTTATTGATGGTGGAAGTAATGATGGGACTGTCAAATATTTAGGAGAGCTCCTTAATCAGGGACTTATTACAGCATTCATTTCAGAAAGTGACTATGGTGAAGCTCACGGCTTTAATAAGGGGATATTAATGGCTCGAGGAGAGTTAATCAAATTCATTTCTGATGACGATGCTTTTTATTGGTCAGGAATAAATTTATGTCGTGATTTCATGTTGGATAATCCGCATATTGATATTTTAAGTTCGGATGGAGGTTTTTTTGATTGGCGTCATCGCAATCTAATTCAAGCTAGTGTTTATAAGAATAATTATTTGAATTATAAATTTCATGGTAAGCCTTTTAATTTCTGTGGTTTAGGCCTTTTCATTCGGCGAACATCGATTCCATTGTTGGGTCTATTTGATACAAATTTTATGCGAGTTGATGCTGAATATTCGTTACGGGTAACATCTGGAAAAGCTCAATTAGCCTGGTGTTCAAATCCATTATGGCTGCGCATTCTTAACCCTTCAAGTAATTCGGTAAAGCAATCTAATCGTGGGCACATTGAGGGGGAGATTCTTGACCAGTTGCATCATGGATCCATAGTTATTCATAGGAAAATATTGCGCCATATTAAAGATTTAGCTCGACCGATTAAAAAAATATTTATTAGAAAACCATCTGTAGATATAACTTGCTATGATTGGTCTGAAGCATTTGCTATTTGTGACGCCTGGCTTGAAAAACAAAATAAGAATGTGCCGCTTGAAATCATAACAAAAGAATCATCCTAGCATAGCGGATGCCCATATTATGGTCGGATTATTTTCTCTATTATTATTTTTAGTTGCATTTCTATGTGCGCTATTGGTTGGTTCAACGATTGAAAGCTTTACTGTTGTATATCAAATTTTATTTTTACTTCCTACTGTACATCTTTTATTTGTTGCAATAAATGGAATCGGCAGGTTGAAATCTTTTTTTATATTTACCATCTTTTACACTCTAGGTTATGTAATATATTTTTATGTAATTTTTGCAACTATTGACGAATATAGTGTTGGTGGTTGGATGGCGATCGGAAATTTTGAGTTTTTAGAAAATCAAATTGAGACTTTAGTTCTTGTGTCTGTGGCGTTAATGGCTGGGTTGTACCTTGGTCAGAAATTACTATTAGTTATGGCTAGTTGGAAGTTACATCAAATTGACCGAGTCAATTTAGGGGTAACTAAGCTAAAGCTAAATTCTTACATAAATATTTGGGCAGCTCTAAGTTTTTCTTTGATTATTGTTATGTCACTGCTTGGTTTGGGGCGAGTTGGATTGTTGGATGAAACCACCTTACCTTTTGGAATAAAGGGATTTTTATTTTATGCACGATTAATACTAATACCTATTATTGGCTTTTACTTCTTGGAGGTGTGCTCCAGGAATGACGATAAAGTTTTATTAAGAAAAGTCATATTAATTATGACAATGTTAGCAA
>JACCDV010827804.1_pt1 | contig 11828 bp, 6 predicted proteins | sample 7446131 | NCBI WGS metagenome assembly JACCDV01 (sample SAMN15323448, study PRJNA562643) | freshwater metagenome | isolation source: river surface water | place: USA:Blue River Watershed | collected 2017-08-17
TACATTAATTGAATGGATCGAAAAAGCAAACTATTACCCACACTAGAAGGAAGCAAGTCCAAATCCCGCCTTACCAAAGATAAATTCAAAATATAAGAACTCTTGATAAGAAATTCAAACCATCGGAAAACTCATCAGGATTACCGCTCCGAATAAGATTTCAATCTCATCAAGGCAAACAACTTCATTTCAAGAGTAGAGACGATTGATAGTCCTCAGATCATCTTTGCCGTGGCAGATCACATTAAAGAAGCCATGAGCACTGCAAAATAAAAATAGAACCTGAATGAATCATACGAAGTTAATAAAAGTACGCTAAGTGCCTTCAGGAATACTAATGGATATGTATCAGCTAAAAGTACATTCCACAAGCAGAATACTGGATTTAAAGATAAGCTGATTGCTTAGTAAAGGTAATAAGCACTCTAGCTTGCTCGATGGCTTGATTAGAAAATTGGCAAGCTGAGGGTGAAACATACAATCACCTTTTTAGATATACTGTAATACAAACAAAATATACTTAATTATGCGCTTGGTAAAATAATTGACTCTCTTTCTAGGCGTTGTAAAGAATAAGGACAAATACTTTCTCTTATCTGGGAAAATACATTTAATATGTTCTAGAGTGTATTCAATGTATTGGCCTAAGCAAATAAAGCCAGATAGAAAGAAAATGTTACCCAAGCCAAATAGCTTCATCAGATATTCTAGGTTAACCACAACTTCCTAAGAGAGGAGAATGCGGCCCTTAAGAAATAGAATGACTAGATCTTCTAAAAGATGAAGAATGTTATATTATGGAATAAGCGTTTGCGTAGAGATCGTAAACATTTGAATACAGCTAATCGAATCTTATAATATCGTAATATAACATACAGTCAAGCATTGGAAGAAACTTTAGAGATGATGTTGCAGTCCACGCCAGATCCTGTCTTATTGCAAACAGCTAAGAAGACTATTTTAAAGCTTTCCAAATAAAAAAATAGAAAGAAGCATCATATTAAACAGGAAATTGACTCAGAACTTAACGGATCCACAAGAAACATAGTATATAATTGGCTGAAGAAGAATAGCTATTTAGATGAATAAAAGCTAGAGTTGTTTAAGGAAAGCTGTTTTTCTAAGGAAGATGGATTCATCTTTTCAGAGTTAGATGACTTGAATGAGATCAATCAGGTCAACATCTATGATTTTTTTAAACTGTACGATGTTGGAGTTCAAGCTGTTCCTTAAACAAATACTACTTTCGCCCAATGCGAAAAAAAGATTTTCAGAAACGTGTAAATGATGACAAAGAATATATCTACGATGGAATGGGGATGCCAAACTAACCCAAATAAAAAAGATTCGATAATTAGCTATGAAAGCCAATCTTATAAGAAGCATGTTTAAATTAGCTCAAGCAAACCCCCATCAAGTATCTTCAAACACAAAAGATAAAAGAGTAAAACCCCTTTCAAAAATAGGGAAGGCAAAAATATGGTTGTGCTAATGTAAAAGGAAAGATAAGGAGGAGCGAATATTTCGTCGACAATAAGACAGATCGATATACATAAGGATTTCAGAAAGGGCTCAGTTAATGATTATCACAAGCATCGACTAGTCAATAGTGAGTTATATGACAAACGAGACTAAATGGCGAGCTAAAACAAAATATCTATAAATAAAATAGAAGAGGAAAGAATGCCTTCTTAAAAAGGTGAGAACACCTCAATGTCAGAGCTGTTATAGTAGGATCTACGAATGAAAGGTATAGCTACAGTAGCTACAACAAAAAATATGATTACTTTCTCACATAAGGGCCGCTAAAAATCATTGGGAGATTTTAATGACCCTCAAACTAAAGGATCTTCCAAATTGATGAAGTTGAATCACATTTAAGGATTTCAAAGAAAAACCAACCAAAAGAGATCAGTTGCTTACATCAAATATGAGTCTCCCAAAGCATTCGATAGGCTGATTCACAAGCCATTCAATGAGACCTACAAAGACCAAAAATAAATATTTGAAAGCAATAAAGTATAGTTTGTGGATCAAATTATTCGCAGGCGCTCATTTTATAGCAAGAAACGAGTATAATGCGCCAATTTCCGCTAAGCAGAAGAATAATATGAGAAGCGAAGATAATTCATGAGGGGAACTAGATACAATGGAAATAAAAATAAAAATACTGACAAGGCAAATCTAATCAATTATGCAGTTGACCGCTGGACTAAGAAAGGAGCTCCGCCTTCAAATATTGCCAAAAGTAAGGCCTTAACCTCTGCTAAAGGAGTGTTTGAGTCCCTCACTTCTTCGATCGAGCAAATTGTGCGCATTCCACCCAAGAACAAAGTATTTGTCAATAATACCCTTTCGACATTAGCTAAATATATTTCAGATTTGGTGGTGGATTACATAAAGCAAATAAAGAGATAAAAAGAAGAGATTCCAATTGAGGGAGAGAAAGCTTTATATCCTTTGAGTGTTCTACTGATGTAACGAATGACTTTTAAATATGGCTTAAAGGAAATAGCTGAGAAGAAAATAAAGCATTTTATTGAAAAAGTGCTTACATTCTCATCTATATCATAAAAAATTAGCCTCTATTCATTACTTTTAGGGTTGGATGATCGGAACGTGGGGACAGATGAGCTTTTGGTCTATCTGAAATGTCTCGTTTACTTCTAGGAGAAAAAGCCAGGAAGAGACATGTCAACTTAAAGCAATTTGGCTAATATTTAACTAGTTAGATAGCACATTCGTAAGATCCTTGAATACTTCTTTGATAACTAGTACATTAACTTAGTGGAACTCAAGCTTTAGATCTATTTCCAGCAAAGCTCATCTTATCCCACTGTCGAAGGAATATCCCTCATCATTATTAACGAACTCCTCCGCAGGAAAAAAGATCTCAGACTAAAGTATAGCAGAATCTATAACATTTGCAATCATGGAGCTAACTTCTTTACTAACGTGTTCCATTTGTTAAGAATGGCATCAAATTATAGAGAATTGTCGTTGAGTACTGATGTGAAGAAAGGAGTAAAGAAATAGAAAGAAGCAATAGAGACACTAAAAGAAATTAGGACCCGCGCGGCAGTCAAAAGGCACGATAAAACCGAAAATAAAGTATTGGCTCATCACTACAATATAATTAAAGTCTCCTAAGCATTGCATTAGCTGCTAAAAAGATCAGATATAATGGATGAATAGTATGGAAAGTCAATCACATAATAGAGATTTATTACTGCAGCTATGCTATTGAACTTGCCCAACGCTCAAGATCTTGAAGTCCTCCTACAATTCATGAGGAAGCAATACGATTATATTAAGAATTAGACTAGTTACTTTCAATCAATTAGTTGTGATGATTTTAAGTCCCTCGATAAGTTGGCAAGAGTTTGGAATAAATCCACCATCCAAGGGGAAGGAGAGCCCATTTGGTAATTCTCCAAGATATACGCTGAGAAAGTGGAAGAGGAAGTGTTTAGCATGATGGGAAGTTTAGGAATAATGGGGACATCAATTGAGACATTTTTGTTCAATTTTGATTCAGTATGATCTTGCTTATTAGTGATATTGATTCCCTTAGTTGAGTATTCAAAGAGTATTGCTGGGTGTATTATTAATGATAGTTTATAATAAAATTGTAGGTGGGGAGAGATGGTAAAGTATATATAGAACTATGTGTTATTCTAGTCGATTGGTTCAGGCGTGTACGGCAAGGTATACCGTTCGATAAACAACAACGACAAGAAGGAGTACGCAATAAAGGTGATTCCCATAAACAAATTTAAATAGAATAAGAAGTTGGAGGAGTGCACAGTAAATGAAATAAACATCCTCACCAATATCGAGAGCCATCCCAACATCATCAAGTACTATGACATGCTCAAAACATCCAATAATTTCTACTTTATCTATTAGTACTGCAACGGTGGCACCCTTGAGAACTTGCTCTCCAAGCAGGTCAAGCTCTCAGAGCAAAATGCACTCCTTATCTTCAAGCAGCTTCTCTAGGCCTTCCAGATCTTGAATAAGTACAACATCATGCACCGTGATATGAAGCCTGACAATATTTTCTTTCATAACGGACTCATCAAGCTTGGCGATTTTGGCTTTTGTAAGAATCTCAACTCAGCAGACTAAATGACCAAGACCATGCTTGGATCGCCCATATACATGGCTCCAGAAGTACTGAAGGGAGAAATTTATTCGAATAAAGCTGATATTTGGTCACTTGGCGTTGTTTTATTCGAAATGATCTTCGGGGTGTGTCCTTTCCAATCAAATTCGATTGCCAATCTGATATAAGTTCTTAACAGTAAATAGTTACACTTCCCAGGGCCAATTTCTCCTTTCTTAAAAAATCTAATAGCAAGAATGCTTACTAAAGATCCAATAAAGAGGGTGAGTTGGATGTAACTATTTCAGATTAAAATCAATAACCAAGGATAGATAGAGAACTAAAAGATTACTCCTAAGATAAATAGTTTGAATGATGCCAAAAATTCTTAATAGGGTCAAACACAACTAATGAACTCTAATAAGCTCATCAGTAATAAGTTGGATGGGCCTGATGAACCTATGAGGGACTTTAAGAAGAATAGGAACCTCAGTACCAACAGTAGCAATGGTTCTAATCAAGTTCCTATTAATATCAATATCAACCCTAACATCGGCTTTATGCCACCTCAACAAATAGTCAATCCTCCTCCTATCTTACAAATGAATAATTCTTCTCCAAACACATTAGCTCCCAATTCCAAACCTATTTATATTTAGCAGAAACCTCCATCCAATTATGGGAAAGAGGGCAAAGTGGGAGATGAGCATAAGCTGGTCCTATAGGGAGTGAAGATAGCTATGTAGATAATTGAAGCTAAACTACCAAATCACATGGGATATGCCCACCTTCTCCTCACCAGGACCTTAAACTTATTGGGATAGCTTGTAGGCAAGTGCGGGAGGAAGTAAGTGGCAGAAATCCTTGAGAAGTAACTAAAGTAGATTGAAAACTAAAGAGAATCAATAAACTCGAAAATGTTCGCATATGAATTAAAAGGTCTCGAGGATTGGAAGAAGTATCTTCGGGGTAAGTTCTTCGAGTAAGAGGGGACAATAATATACTGGTTTAAGATGGTGACTTTCCTGAATGGCAGCTATGGAGCATACAATACAAACCAGATCGGCCCAGCGTAAGTAGTTAAACAAATTCTTTATTGATTTCTAATATTATCATCTAATTTTATATTCGATTAATAGACAAAAATAGAGGAAAAGTCATTCTTTGGGAGAAAATTGATACTTTTGAAGAAACCTTTTCTTAACTTCGGAGGTAGGCAGCTTTTTAAGCTTATCAAGAGCGATTCGAACCACTATTCTTTTGTTGTCTGAGTCTTAGCCTTACTCTCTTCTCTTGTCTAGGACAGGCAAGCGAATATTTTGTTTGCTGATCCGTGATATGATTTGGTTGCTGGTTTGTTTGAATATGCTAGATTTCAAATATTAGTTACTTATTTTGATCGCTCTCGTATTGTCTAAAATCTTTTTCTTTCTTCTTTGCCTCAGTACGACTTCGCTCCTACCCCAGCTTATCTCTTACCTTCAGTATAGAAGGGGTTAATTAGACAGTATTCTGATTTTATCGACTAATTGACTCAAGCCATAAAGGGCTATCACTATCTAATAATGTTCTTACATAACTTTGGGATCCGTCAATCTAATTCGCCTTTTGTGTGAAAGCACATTCTTCTTTGACTCAGGATTCAGGGTATTCGATTCAATTAATGATGGAGGATGATTAGAGTCCGAAATCATCATACAATAAAAATTTAAATTTAGTAGTGAGGGGAAAGTACAACGGTAACATTAAATAACTCAAATAGATAAAGGGAAAGCAAAGAAGGATGCAGTATTACTAATCCCATACTTGTTTTGGATCGACTAAGTAATTCTTTGTTTGCTCATTATCAATCAGCAATACTCCTTTATAATATGAGTTGGATATTACTTGCCCTTTATATTAATAAGCTTTTAATAATCCTAATGAAAGTTAGATAATTAGTTGAGTTCTTAGTCTTCCCCAAATCGTACCATGTCCTGAGCTTCTACTCCAAAGGCCACTATGCTCTCAGAATCTGCCTTACTGCTTAAAACTTGGATTCAGGCAAATCAACCAAAGCTTTGCCAGTGTTAACCTAGGGGCGATAAGCAAGAAGATAATAGGGAAAGAAGGCGAATGTAAACCTGGAGGAACTATATTACTAAACAGAGCAGTAACTCGATAATAACATAGCTTTTATGTGACATTTAGCGAGTAGAAGATTTTATTTAACACAGCCTGCATATTCAAACTGGAATTTGAAATGAACTAAAAATACAGTGTTTATTTAGATTTCGACTTAGTTCAGTCTAACTTTAGAAAGACAGTGAATGAGGATGGGGTTGCTGAGACAGCACGCAAAATAAAGTCAGTTGAGCATCGAAGGATATATCTCAATAGCTATACTTCAGTAAATACCTTCAAGAGAGTCCTCTTTGATGACTGCGATTACTTCTCGCTCTCAGACGTCTATCTCCTTTCGCAGCCGATGGGATAAAAAATCAGGATTCATGAGTACCAGCTGTCTGACTTTTATAATCAAGACATACAAACAAGGAAATCTATGCATCATGAGGCCTTCTAGCAGGAAATGATGTTGGGCAGTTAGAAAAATTCATAGCTTATGCGCATCTTTAAAATGTCCATTGAAGAGTTCTATGTGAAGATGATAGGAGAGAAATTGATGAGATATAGAAAATTATGCCAAACATATCAACACTTTAAATTTCAAATGAGCACGCTGAATAACTCTACCATAAGCTAGAAGAAATACATCGATCAGCTATAGTGGATCAAGCTGGATGAAAATCGCCGTGAAAGCCAACTGATGGATATGTATCAAACTGAAAATATTGCCTAGCTTTTTATGCTCATCTACCAAGTACCTAAAGTTTAATGTAGGAATCCCATCTCATAGTAAAGAATACAAAGTATATTTGGAAACTTTTGTCTGACTTGCTCTTAACCATCAACTTCAATGCCATGGAGCAGCTAGCTGCTATTGATATAGACAACCAACAAAAGACCAAAGCACGATGGCTACTAACATATTCCAGCATCTTTATACAAGAACGATAATAACGGCGTCAACATTTCCTCAAGAAGCGAGAAGAACTCATACAAGCTTTGAATGTCTATGAAGATATGGATTTGTATCATCCTTTTCTTACTGTCGAAAATTATTATCCAGAACCTACAACTGCCTCAACATAGATCGACTCTCTTGTAGTCCTTGTTCATGGCTACCAAGGTAGCAGCATTGATCTCTAAAAAGCTAGGAATTTCATGAATATCTACAGTCCCAATAGCCACGGACTGCTGATTAAGACGATAGAGGACGAAATAGATGAGCCAATATAAAAGTTAGGGGAAATGATTGCCCAATAAGTGCGTCTCCACATGATCAATACCCTCAACGAATACAAAAGAATTAATTTCTTAGGATATTCGCTGGGAGGAATACTAGCCAGATAATCTCTACGCCATCTTCAACGCTACAGAGAAAAGATGAATATTTTCATTACTTTTGCCTCGCCACATGCAGGAATCTGTGATACTGAGAACCCTTTAGTCAAAACAGGAATTTGGTTCTTAACTAATTTCCAAAAAAACAAAAATCTTAAACAACTAAACTGTGAATCAAATCCATAGACTCAATCAATAACCCTCGATACCTTATCTCAATGCGAGGCCATTTCATGGTTTAAGAAATTTGTAGCAGTAAGTTCTAGAGAGGATAATTTTGTCCCCTATTTTTCTTCCAGAATATAGGAAGGAAACTTAAAGGATATTACTCGTCAAATCTGCATTAACTTAAAGCAAAGAATAAGGCGTTTGTAGAGAGTTGAGGTATGGTTTGATGTTGATCATAACGTAGGGACATTAGATAAAATGACAGGAAGAAGAGCACACATCTAATTCTTATAGAACAGAATATTTCTAGATAGCTTTTTCTCTATCTACGGCCCACTCCTTTGATTTTTATATGCATTAATATTGAAATCTTCACTCAGTCATAATTATTAAGCATTTTTATAAATGAGCGAGACCGAACCAAAACATAATCAGGAGAAGTCACAAGAGCAAAAGCAACCCTGTCAGAAGAGAACTTTAACACATGCTGAAGCCCTACTTCTTTAAAATGAGTAAATGCTTGCTTCAGTTCTCATTGAGGCCAAATATAGAAAGAACAAAAATATTATCTCTCCCAAAATGTCTTTACTTATCAATACAATAGAAAGAAATATTGTTAAAATTGCAAGACTGACTGCACCGGAAAACCTTGCTGATCCTGTCCATGTTCAAAAAGAAAAGTAGAGGTTTCTCCGTTTTTATCAAAAGAGGAATGGGGCAAAGAAGCTCAATCAATCGGCAACAAAATCAAAAGAATGATTATTCTAAATATTTATGATCTATCTTTATTTGATAATATTAAATGTAGGGCTCATAAGAGGAGGATAGTTTCTAGCAGTAGAGGCAAAAGAATAGCCAGAATTCAGGTATAAATTCAACTACTCTTGACTCAAATGTCCTTGATAAACTAACACCTTATGAATTGAAAATGCTGGAAGATCCTTGGGTAAAACTTACGAGTAAAAGTCACGCTTATAGTAAAAATTAAAATCAATTACGCCATTCTCCACTCATTGATGAAGAAAAGCACAGGATTTGACTGAGAAAATGATTAGTATTCACTTTATAATTTACTCATAAGTATGGATAAATAATAAAAAGTGCAATCAACAGCTCGTTTGCTTTTTGTATAGCCTTAAATATTAAGAAATATATTGAAAGTCCTTTGAGAGAAAGAAGACTAAGGGAATCAGTTTCTTCTTCGAAGGTGTCGCCTTCTTATATGTAAAAAGAGACGTGGAAAAGATAATACTTAAGATTAAAAAGTAAAAGAAACATTTAATAATTTAGGCTTCAATAATGCTCTATCTGAATAGAACACCAAACTCAAAACACGGAACAAACAGCTTGAGAATGAACTTGCAAAGGTTCAAACAAAATACGGAAAAAATCCTAACGTATCAATGAAAGAGGATAAATAATCGGTTTCGTTGAAAGGAATGGTAAGCTGTATGAGAAAAGAAATTGACGAGCTAACTCGTGAGAATAAGAAGATGAAGAGGTCAGTTAAATTTACTACAGCAAGTCAAATGTAGCTATAAATGCAATAAATTCTCAAAGAATCTCAAAGGATTTGCCAACTATTGCTAGAGGAAAGGAAAATCAATTCTAACTTGAAACAATAAAATCAAAAGATTACAGAGTAATACACAAAAATAAGGCATCATAATGCTTCTGAAAATAAAATTAAATAATAAACTTCTCCTACAAAAATAAAGCTAATTAGTAACAAACAAGGGTTATCAAAGGGTAGATAAAAAATATCTTACTTCCCTAAGAGATCTAAACCCGAATAAAATATATCAATCAATAATGTTAAAACGAAATTCTAATGTAATTAATGCAAAAAGCTCAAGGATTAAATTGAGTCATTAAAAACATAGGGGAAAAGGTTATGCTCTTAGATGTAAACGTTAAAAATGTAAAAATATAAGTTGAGATAGTAGATTTAATCAAAGCCTATTGTGTCAAATAGGGTTATTTAAGATAAAATTGTTGTTCCTACAAAAATTTAAATCGATAAAGTAAGAAAATTCCTTGTTTATCGATTAAAATCGCTTTAAATTCCACAATAATAGTTAATATCTATTTTTGATAAAGCCTTAAGGCAATATAAATAAGGCCTTACTATACCAGATCTGGTTTAAATTATCATATCTTAGCCATTCTCTCTAGTTTCTGATAGAAACATAGAGGTATTGATCAGCTCACTCTGCATTGGGGAGCCCAATATCAATTCCTAGCTTACACTTGACGAAAGGAAGCTGATTAACTTATAAACAGTAAAGCAAAATTTTATTAATTTTATTGGAAACTACGATCTTTGTAATTTGGATTCATTATTCATTAAATCAGCATAAATTATTACGAATAATCAGTAATAGTTATGCCGCCTTGGAGAGGGAGAGAAGACAATAAGCTAATAAAAACTCTCTTCTTTTTTGAACGAGTTGGGAATATAAAAACCATGCATATAATATATAATTATTCAGTTAGTTGGGTGGTCCTTGGACATCGACCATCTCAATCTTTAGGAAATGTTCAAATTATTATGTTTACCATCAGTGATGAAATCATCGAATCAAGGCTTATAAGAAATATAGGAAGAGCAAGAAATTATGAATTTAGATCTATCGAAATTTTATCAATCAAAAACAAATTTTCGGGAGATTTGAATTTAATTATGATAGTTAAGTTTTCCAACAATATTCTTTTCGAAAGATTAATAATTGGGCATAATATTATTATATGATTATTGATTTATTAATCAGAGACGATCTGTCTTTGATGCGGGTTTATTCGCCTTACTTTGGCCAATACACAAACTAAGGCTGCAATAATTCCCTTTGAAAATTTAGCTTCCTGAATTCTTGCGGATGTTTTAGTTGTCCATCGTTGTTACCTCCTGTAAACTTGGATCAGTAGAAACGAAAATTTGCTTGCCCTACAACTTAAGTTCCATATCCTTGGAGAAGTGTTGAAACCTTTAGATATATTTGGATTCTTTGCTCAGAGAATTGTTGGGATTTTCGATTTCGTGTAGGGTGATCGGAGCTTATTAAATTTGGTCTTCACCCTTATTTATTTGTTTGATAAGCTTCTTGATTTCTTAATCTTTGAGGATTATTGTTTCTTTTAATGTTTTTATTTCCCAATCAGCAATCTTCTTCTTTTCTTTGAACTAGCTCACTTCATTTAGTACTTTTTTGAGCCTTTCCTCATCGATTTGGTGTCGATTAGCTCCTTCCTTAATTTTTAAATTCTTTTTCAAGAGGAGTTCTTCTAGCTCTAAATTCACAATCAACTGTTGCTTGAAACTATTCTCAAGCTCCTTCACCTTACTGCTATGAGCATTAGCTACTTGATGTTTATTCAATAGTAAACTAACTTATCTCTACAGCTGACTGTTAGAGTTCTCCAGCTTTTTAATAAGAAACAAATATTCTTTATTCTTTGCCTTTTCGGCCTATAGTTCACATTTTAATTTATTATTCTACAGTTTATAATATTTGACTGTTTGATTCTGTTACAACAAGATTTTTTAACCTTCATTTCCTACTAAAGCAACTTCATTTTCCAATTCAAATGAAGCCAATTAAATCTCAACGTTTCTTCTTTCTTTCTCTTCCCTCCATTCTTCTCTTCTGCCCTCTTCCTCTTAAGGGGTGACTAATTGTTGTAACTCCTCAATAGCAGTTTTTTTCTTAACCAGCCTTACTTTTTAGAAACTGTCTACTTTTGTAAGGATTTGACGAAGGTTGGATGGTTGAAATTTATTTGGTTGGGTTTATGGAGAACCAGAGTGGCGATCCTAATGGTGAGGATAAGGTAGATGGCACTAGTTTAAAACCCAGCTTAGCTTTTTGTTGAGGTGATAGTAGTCTCTTTCAATGTTTTTCTACTGTGCAGACTTACTCCTATACTACATCTCCCTCTGTTATCAAATAATTTTATTGCGATTAATCTGCAGCAAATCAAAAGGAATAATCATTTCAACATTATAATATCCTCAGCATCAAAACTATCACCAAAACACCCAATAACTTTGCTTTCCCTTTCCTATTAACAAGGAAAGGATTTCTTAGATTTATCTTTATTGGTGTTATAA
>JACCDV011171963.1_pt1 | contig 11823 bp, 4 predicted proteins | sample 7446131 | NCBI WGS metagenome assembly JACCDV01 (sample SAMN15323448, study PRJNA562643) | freshwater metagenome | isolation source: river surface water | place: USA:Blue River Watershed | collected 2017-08-17
ACAAAACTCTAACTAATCCAACAATGACAACACCAACATTAGGTGTAGCAGCAGCAACGACTATCAACAAAGTAACTTTAACAGCACCAGCAACTGGTTCTACATTAACAATTGCTGATGGTAAAACATTAACAGCAAGCAATACTTTAACTTTTGTTGGTACGGATGCAACTACCATCACTTTCCAAGGCACTGATACTTATGTTGGCAGAGCAACAACGGATACATTAACGAATAAAACTCTTACATCTCCAACCTTAACAACTCCAGTCCTCGGCGCTGCAACAGGTACTAGCCTTGCTGTATCAGGAGTGTTACAGTCAGGAGCTACAACTCCTTTAGTAGCTTATTCTAGAATGGGTACAGGTACTACTGGACATACTTTGGATGCTGCTAACGATCTATTGATCACAGATGACTTGGAGGTTGATGGCGATGCCTTTATGGATGCAAGTCTAACTGTAGCAACAACTACTACTCTTACTGGTGATGTGACAGCGAGTTCTGAGCTTGCTATTAATGGAGCTACTGCGGCGGCTGGAGCCTTAGCGATGAGCGGTATTCTAGCGCTAGAAGAGTCTTCAAGTAATGGCACGTTGACTAATAACTACGGGAAGCTCTATGTTAGTGCAACAGACTCAAAACTATATTACATGGATGATAATGGTACGGAAACTGATCTTACTGCTGGTGGCGGTGGTGGATTAGCTGACGTAGTTGAAGATACAACACCTCAGTTAGGTGGCAACTTAGATGGTCAAGCTTTTAACATCACGACTACTGGTTATATGAATGGTGCTGCTTTTACCGCGACTGGTGATATTAATGGTGCGAACTTAATAGCAACTAATAATATTACTGCAGCCGCTACTATTACTGGTGTAACGCTTACAGCAGGTGATCTTAGTATTACTAATGGCTCTATAAATGATGCTAATAATCTTGTGAATTTCAATGATGATGCTGTGATAACATCCTCTCACTTTAACGGCGCTGCTTTTACGGCGACAGGGGCGATTAATGGCGCCAGTTTAATTTCGACTGGTACTATAGCAGCAGCTACTACTATTAGCTCGGGTGTTGCAGGTAGTTCTCAAGGCACTCTTACTCTTAGTGGTTCGACTTCTGGAACTATAACTCTAACTACAGCAGCGGCAGCAGGAACTTATACTTTGACATTACCTGCTGATGATGGTAATAATACCGAAGTGCTAACTACTGATGGAAGTGGTAACTTATCGTGGGCAGCTGCTAGTGGTGGAATTCTAAACGTGGTTGAAGACGTTACCCCACAGTTAGGCGGCAATTTGGATACCAATGGTAATGCTATTACTGATGCTACTGATAGTATAGTTGGTTTTTCAAACAATGTGATTCTTACTACTGGTGATATTAATGGTGCTAATTTAATTGCTACAACTGATGTTACTGCTGGAGGAACTATTATGGGGGCTAACCTAGTAGCTACATCTTCATTGACTATACCTAATGCTGATGGCCCAACTGTAGATGCTAATGGAGAGATGGCATACGATACAAATGAAGGCACTTTAGTTGTGTTCAATGGTGGTGCCGCTAGAGTTATCGGGCATGAAGTTTATCAACATACTTTCACGATTTCCAATGATGGTGATTGGGATTCAGAGTCTATACCTCTGTGGCAAGCACCTAAGGATATGGCTATAACAATAGTTCAAGTTGAATCTGCTGCAATGGGTTCAGCAACACCAACTCTTACTTTTAATATTGAAGAAAGAGCTTTAGGTGGTCTTAACTCGGCTGGTACTGATATAGCCAGTGATATGACTGCTGATGCCGATGGCTATTCTGAGACATCTTTCTCAAATGCTGGGATAGCTGCAAGAGCTCACCTTGTCTTTACCACAGGAGTTGGTGCTGATTCTGGAACTGTAGATTACATAACAGGAACGATCTACTATACTAAAGCTGTAGAGTAAAATTCGCCTGGTGGTTGGGATTTTACGTTAGAATCTTATTTGTGTTATGAATTCTTGGTCTATTAAAGTTTTGCTTTGTTTGTTTATACTGCTTTTTTCTAGCAGTTTGGTTCAGGCGGCTAATAGATATTGGGCTGGTACTGATACATCATTCTCTACAACGGCTAACTGGTGCACTAATGCTCCGACTGCTTGTGGTAACTGTAATGGTTACCCAGCTCCTGCAGCTCCGACTACTGGTGATGAGGTCTATTTAGCTGCTAACTGTGATAATGATCTTGTAATAGGTTCTACAATTACTTTAGGAATTATTACTCTGCCATCTGGTTACACTGGTACGGTAACTCAGGATGCAGCTGTGACTTGTACTTATTTGACTATGGCAAGCGGTACTTGGCTGCAGAATGCTGCATTAACTACTACTTCTACGAATAATAATTTAGTTGTTAGTGGTGGTACCTTCACTGGAGGGTCAGCTAATATTACCGTAGCAAAAGGAGTTACTCTGTCTGGTGTACTTTTACAGCTACCAGTGGCACTATGACGGTCACGGGGACTAGCAGCATGGATTCAGGTCTTACATTTAATCACAATAGTGGCACTATTATTTTCAAGGATGGGTTAGATGCTAATAGAGCTTTGACTTTTTACAACTTAACTTTTGATATGACGGATTGGGATTATTTTCATACGGGTTCAGTCGATCAAATCGTTGCTGGCTCACTTACGGTGAAGGGTTCTAGTAATCTTTATTTTGATGAGTGTGCGAGCACCAAGATTTATGTCAAGGGTGATGTGAATGTAAGCGCTGCTAATTACAATGTAGAGTGCCCTATAACTTTTAATGGTTCTACCGCGACACAGCTCTATAAAGATGTATCAGGTACTAGCAAACTTATTAAAGCTACAGTTATTAACAAGAGTAGTGGCTTAGTGAATATTGGTCATACTTGGACTGTAGATAGTGATGGTGTAACGGTTACAGCAGGGACTCTGGATCTTAATGGTAATAATATAACTAGCGGTGGTAACTATATTACAGTGCAGGCTGGTGCTAACTTACAGCTTAAAGGCAGTGAGACAGTATCAGGAACTATAGTGTTCAACGATAATAGCAAAGTTACTTATGATGGTAGTTCAGGACCTTATACTATTCTGAACTGGGCTGAGTTTACTGATGCTGATACCGTGGAGATTGATTTAACTATTGATGGTGGTGCTAGTACTGTTTTTACTTTACCTGCGGCATTTAATGACATTAATGACCTAACTCTTAGCTCTGGAATATTTTCTCTGGGTGGTTATAACCTAACCATGGACGGTACCTTTAGTAATAATGCTACTTTCAGGCAGCGAGGAGCAGAGACGATTTCTGGACTAACCCAGGATACTAACTCTGGTACTTGGGAGTATACAGGTGACGGTGACAGTGCTGGAGATTCTTACAACGTAGCTAATTTTGGAACTACTGATTACTATAATCTTAAGATTAGTTCGACTGACGCAGGAGATACATACACGGCTTCGGCGATTAGTTTAGCTGTGAATGGTAGTTTTACTTTATCTGCTGGTACTTTTACGGCTCCGACTTCAGGTAATGATTTTTTTGTAACAGGTAATTTCACAAGATCCGGAGGCACTTATACTGCCAACACGGGCACGCTCACTCTTGATGGTACTAGTCAGACTATTACTGGCAGTACTAGCTTCTATAACTTTAATAAGACAGTTACAGCCACTGACACTTTAACTTTTGAGGCAAGTTCAACAACTACAGTTACTAATGTGCTAACGCTTGATGGTGGTGCTAGTTGTAGTGCTTTATTGTTATTAAGACCAGCCTCAGGAACAGCTACGATTACAGAATCTGGTACAGAAAACGTGACAGCTGTGGATATCCAAGATGTAACAGCTGGTAATAGCACGACAGTAACGGGTAATTATAGACAAGCCGGTACTGTTACGAATTGGGATTTTACAGGTGCTACTGATTGTGATGCTGCAGCATATCCACGCAGATTATTACTTGGTAAACTACCTAATTCTTGTCCTTTATGTATGCATAAGCAGTTCTAACTACAAGCCGTAGTTTTTTAAGATCATGGTTTTATAATGACCCGTCTAACGTGTATATTTTGTATTAACGTAATATTAACTTAATCTCATTTAGTCATACTCTTCAGATAAAGAGCAGCATTTTGTTCTATAATGTTACCTTGTCCCATTTGGGATTTAAGGTAATATCATGATTAATTTTGTAGTTTCAACTCTAGTGGCCCTATCTTTATTAATGACGGTCAGGCCGGCTCAAGCCTTGATCGAAGAATCAAACGGCGAAGTGATAATTCATGGAGCGGCGACGGTTGAATCTGCGCTCACCGTTTATAACGGTGCTTTATTATTCGACAATAATGGCACACCGATCAGTATTACCCCATCAGCGGCGGGTTTAACTTTAAATGCCCCGTTAAATGGAACTTCATTAATTACCAACAAGCTAAGAGTTAATGGTGGAACTACTAATCAAAGTTTAGTTTTTCAAGCTAATGGTAATGCTGCGTGGCAGAATTTAGTTCCAGCACAAATCCCAAGTCTGGATGCTAGTAAAGTTACTAGTGGAGTATTTAACTCTGCTCAAATCCCAGTGCTGAGTGCTGCAAATCTTGGAGCTAATAGTGTTACTACTGCAAATATAACTAATGGAGCTGTTACTACTACTGAGATTCTTAACGGCACTATTCTAACTGCCGATCTAGCAGATGCAAGTGTTACTAACGCGAAGATAGTATCTATGGATGCTTCTAAGCTTACAGGCACTCTTCCAGCAGCAGCTACTACTAATACGATCACTTCAGCATCTATAGTTAATGGTTCTGTTACGTCAGCTGACATTCTTAACGGTACTATCGCAGCGACTGATCTAGCTAATGGTTCAGTGACCACAGCTGAGATCCTTAATGGCACTATACTTGCTGTGGATTTAGCTCCAGGTGCTGTTACGGCAGCGTCAATCGCAGACGGTTCAATCACTTCAGCGAAAATTCTTGATGGGACTATTGTAGCTGCGGATTTAGCGCCTAACTCGATTACCACAGCTCATATTGTCAACGGTGCAGTAAGCACAGCTGATATCCTTAACGGCACTATTCTAACTACTGATTTAGCTGACGCAAGCGTGACTAACGCCAAGATAGTATCTATGGATGCTTCTAAGCTTACAGGCACTCTTCCAGCAGCAGCTACTACTAATACGATCACTTCAGCATCTATAGTTAATGGTTCTGTTAGCTCTGCTGATATTCTTAACGGGACTATTGCAGCGACTGATCTGGCTAATGGTTCAGTGACCACAGCTGAGATCCTTAATGGCACTATACTTGCTGTGGATTTAGCTCCAGGTGCTGTTACGGTAGCATCAATTGCAGATGGTTCAATCACTTCAGCGAAAATTGCTGATGGTACAGTGGCTACGGCAGATCTTGCCGCAAACTCAGTTACTACAGCACAAATCCTTAATGGTACAGTTGCCACAGCAGATTTAGCAGCTAATTCAATTACTACTGCTCAAATATTAGATAGCACTATTGTCAGTGCTGATCTTGCAACTGGTGCTGTGGTTGGTACTAATATTCTAGATGGCACTATAAGTGCTGCAGATATAGGTGCTAATTCAGTAAGCACTACCCATATTCTTAATGGAACTATTATCGCCGCTGATTTGGCTAATAGCTCAGTAACTACTACTCAGATTCTTAATGGAACAATTGCTACGGATGATTTGGCAAATGGAAGTGTAACTAATGCCAAGATAGTTTCTTTAGATGCTTCTAAGATTGCAGGTGTAATTAACCCAGCTAATTTACCAGCAGCGTCTTCTTCAAGTGTTACATCAGTCTCTATTGTTAACGGAGCTGTTGCGACTGTAGATCTTGCTGATAACGCTGTTACGACTAATAAAATTCTTAACGGTACTATTCTTGCTGCTGATCTAGCTGCTGCTTCAGTGACTGACGCCAAGATAGTTTCAGTCGATGTTTCTAAGCTTTCTGGTGTGATTAATCCTGCTAATTTACCTGGCGCATCTTCTTCTAGTATCACGTCAGCTTCTATTGTTAATGGAGCTGTTGCGACAGTAGATCTTGCTGATAACGCTGTTGCTACTAATAAAATATTGAATGGAACTGTTCTTGCTGCTGATTTAGCGGATAATTCTGTGACTACTAATAAAATCCTTAATGGAACTATACTCTCTGTTGATATCGCTAATGGCAGTATCGTAGCTGCTGATTTAGCGACTGCTTCAGTGACTGATGCCAAGATAGTTTCAGTAGATGCTTCTAAGATTTCTGGAGTGATTAACCCGGTTAATTTACCTGGCGCATCTTCTTCAAGTATTACATCAGCTTCTATTGTTAATGGAGCTGTTGCGACTGTAGATCTAGCTGATAATGCAGTGACTACTACTAAGATTTTGAACGGTACTATTCTTGCTGCTGATTTGGCTAATAATTCGGTGGCTAGTTTCCAAATCTTGAACGGTACTATACTGGCTTCTGATCTTGCTGATGGTAGTACTACTGACGCTAAGATAGTTTCGGTTTCAGCTTCTAAGATTACAGGAGTAATTAATCCAGCTAATTTACCTGGTGGCGCTCCGTCTAGCGTGACTTCTGTAACTATTGTTAATGGTGCGGTTGCAACTGTGGACTTGGCTGATAATGCAGTAACCACTACTAAAATCCTTAATGGCACTATACTTTCGACTGATATAGCATCGGTAGACGCTTCAAAAATCACCGGTGTTATTAGCCCAGCGAATCTTCCAGCAGCTGGACCGCTCAGTGTGGACTCTGCTTCTATTATTAATGGCACTATTGCTACTGTAGATTTAGCGAACGTTAGTGTAACTGACGCGAAGATTGCATCAGTAGATGCTTCTAAGATTACTGGCGTAATTAATCCAGCGAATCTACCGGGCGGTGCTCCATCGAGTGTGACTTCTGTAACTATTGTTAATGGTGCAGTTGCTACTGTGGACTTGGCTGATAATGCAGTAACTACTACTAAGATTCTTAATGGAACTATTCTTGGAGCAGATATCGCTGATGGTTCAATTGCTGCTGTCGATTTAGCTAACGCTAGTGTGACAGACGGAAAGATAGTATCAATTGATGCTACTAAAGTTACTGGTGTGTTAAACATTGCTCAAATACCGACTTTAAGCTCTGGTAGCCTTGGTGCTAATAGTGTAGGTTCTAATCAGATTATTAATGGTGCTGTGACAACAGCAGACATTGCTGATGGAAGTATTGCTAATGTTGATTTAGCTAATAACTCAGTAACTACTACTAAAATCCTTAATGGCACTATACTTGCTGCTGACCTTACAGCCGGCTCTGTAACTAGCGCGCAGATACTTAACGGTACTGTTGGCATTGTTGATTTAGCATCAGACTCTGTATCTACGACACAAATCCTTGATGGTACTGTATCGACAGCTGATATTGCTGATGGATCGGTTGGTGCTAATGATTTAGCGAATGCAAGTGTTACTAATTCAAAGATAGTATCAGTTGATGCTACTAAAGTTACTGGTGTGCTAAATGCCGCTCAAATACCGACTCTATTAGCTGCTCAAATCCCAAGTCTAGACGCTAGCAAAATTACTACTGGTGTAATTGATCCAGCTAGATTACCTGCCATGTCATCTTCAAGTGTTACATCAGTTTCTATACTGAATGGCACGATAGCAACGGTAGATTTAGCTGATAACTCAGTAACTACTAATAAAATTCTTAATGGCACCATACTTAGCGCTGATATTGCAAGCTTGGATGCTAGTAAGATCACAGGCACAATTAGTTCTAGTAACTTACCTGCTTTTCTAGTAGCTGCTGATATTAGCCCAGACTTGAGTGCTAATTTAGATGCTAATGGTTTTAGTTTAAGTTCAGTTAATTCTATTTCTGCTTCTGGCACAGTCACAGCTGGGACTTTAATAAGTACTGGTAATATGATTGCTTTCGGTAGCATCGGTGCTAATGGACCTGTGACGGGTACAGCGTTCACTACATCTACTGGAACTGTTACAGCTAATGCTCTTAAGATTACTGGTTCTAGTCCAGCTGCTGGTAAAATCCTTACTTCAGATGCCGCTGGTAATGCTACTTGGACAGCTCCGTCAACTCTTAGCACCAAGGTATCGAATGATACTAACGCTAAATTAGGTAGTAACTTAGATGTAAATGGCTTTACTATTAATTCTGCTAATAACGGTAATGTTAGAGTTGAGCCTAATGGCACGGGTGACTTTACGGTTCGTACAGAACTGATTCACGCTAATGGTGTGAGCGCGCGTGTGGGTGTAGGTACTCTTAATCCACAAGCTAAGCTTGATGTGAATGGTGGACTCGCGGTTCGCGGATCGGGATCTATTGCTTCTAATTTAGCTGTAACTGGTAATATCGTTGGTTTTGGTAGTATTGGTGCGACTGGTGCGCTTACTGGTGGCTCGGCAGTGATTACCAATGATTTGACTTCTGGCACCTTAACAACTGGAGCAATATCAGCTACTTCAATAAATCTTGGTGGTACTAATTTAGACCCTAATAGTTTCTTGAGAGCCAATGGTGATAATGCAACTGCTACACGTGTAGCAGGTACTAATACTGCTCAAGACTTTGCGCTTGAAACTAACAACATTCAGCGTGTAACGGTGAAAGCCAATGGTGATGTGGGTATCGGGCTGATGAATCCTGCTACTAAATTAGCTGTGGCTGGTAATGTTAACGCGGATAACTTCTGTCTACATGATGGACTTGGCAATCCAACAGGTACTTGCTTAAGCATGCTTGCTGGTGGATCAGCAACAACTCAGATCGCTGATTTTACAGCTACTGGTACTACTACTTGGACTGTACCTGCTGGTGTAACAGCTATCAGAGTGAAAGTTTGGGGTCCGGGTGGTAATGGTGGATTAGGTTCTCATTATGTCGGTGCGCAAGCTGGCGGCGGCGGTGCTGGAGCTGGTGGCGGTGGTGGTGCTGGAGCTTATGCTGAAAAGATTATTGCAATCCCTGCTGGTACAACAAGTTACCCTGTTACAGTAGGTGTACCTGGTGTGGCTAGTAATTTTGGTGGTGCTTTAGTTGTTGCTGGAAGTGGCGGCAACGGTGGAGATGCTGTAAATAATGCTGGCGGAGCTGGTGGAACTGGTGGTGTCGCGAGCGGTACAAGTCTTAATGTGAGTCTTATTGGTGCACCTGGCGGTAATGGCGGTAATGGATATTATACTTTCTGTCCTAAAGGTTATAGTCAAGCTGGTAGTGGTGGTAATGGTGGTGGACCAAATCCTGGTCTAGGCGGCATTACAGCTTATTGTCCTAACGTACCGTCTGTAGGTACGGCTGGTGGTGTAGCGAGCGGTGGTGGGGGAGCAAGCGGTTACCAAGAAACTGGAGCTGCTGCTGGCGGACCTGGACGTGTAGTTATAGAAGCTATTTCTAGTGCTGTACCTTTAGATATTGCTGCTGGTGTTATTACTGAAGACATCACCCTGCGTAATATTACTCTTCGTAACTGTAATCAACTGATAACTGATGCTGCTGGTAAACTTACTTGCGCTACTCAGCCTCGCATTATTACTACTGCTCTGGGAACTTCTCTGCAAACGCCTGCTGAATTAATAGCAAGCGGATCTGCTGTTAATGGCACAGTTGATCTATCTCTGCCACCTGAAGCGATTGGTTCATTAGATAGTACAGCCTATGACTATGTGGTGATCGTTAAAACTAATTATCAATTGAATTCTGCATACCTCGACAGCTTAAGTCTCAATGTTGATGGCGGACTAGTAGCTCATCCAAGTAGTTATGGGACTGAATATCAACAATTTAATATCCCTAATATTAATTCAGGAGTAACAGTAAGCACATCCAATACTAATTACAGAAACTATGCTTGGACGCCAACTTCTCTTCGTTCTGTATGGTTGTATAGATATGCTGCAGGTCAAACCCCACCGGTATTTCCAGCTCCAGTATCAGGTAGTCGTACAGTAACTAATCTCTAAGCCTGCGCCGATTGAATCTTAATCGCTTCGATTAGATCGTTAGGTTCTATATATCCTTCTTCAAGAAGTATGCGTCCGATTGGAAATTTTTCGTCGGCTGCTTGAGTGGCTTGCACTTTAAGCGCGCGCTCTAATTGTTGCTGGGATAATTTACCTAGCTCTATTAATATTTCCCCTAATCTTTTTTTCGGCATGACGCTATTCATAATATATTATTCCCAGAGCAGAATATTAGCATTACATGAGTTGTTCGGAAATTGCCAATAACTGCGTTATGTTCGCCCTCGCAATCCTCGTGTATGTCTCATATACACTCCGGTTGCTCGGGCTCACATGCCTTGTTCTTGACAATTTCTAAACAACTCTATATTTGAGATATTGCGACTTATCTTGCATATACTGCTCCGAGAATGCACGTTATAATTCGGTAGGACTATTAATCCTTATGAGTTCAAAATTCATCAATAACGACCTACTGAGTACTTACCATCCGCGCACTAAGTATTATCAATATACAGCTTTTGGTCAGGCATTCCAGTTTTTAATATTAGCCAGCGTTTGGATAGCTATAGTTTTCGGTGCTGCTGCTGGTGGCGGAATAACTTTCGCGTGGCTCTTGCCTTATTTATTATTGAAGTTTGGTGGAGATTTAGGGCTCAGTGCTGAGATAGTTCGCCAGACTGCTGAAGTGCTAGCTTACTTAGCGCCGACTGTTACTGTCGCTACTATAATTCCCGTGAATGCGCTATTCATGGTGCTTTGCGAGCGTAAGTTCCTTGCGCTGCTCACTATGCGTACTGGTCCTACTGATGTAGGTCCTAATGGTTTCTTGCAGACTTTGGCTGACGCACTTAAATTACTGTTTAAGGAAGACACTACTCCAGCTAAAGCAGATTTCTTATTATTCACGCTGGCGCCGGCGCTATTCTTCGCACCTGCGATGGTGGTATTCATGCCATTACTATCTATTGCTTCTAATAATCTTGGTATCTTCGCTACTACTAATATGGATATAGGACTTATATTCGTGATCGGTCTGGCTTCGCTCGGCACTATGTCGCTGGTGATGGAAGGCTGGGCTTCTAATAATAAATACTCGCTGATCGGCGGTCTACGAGCGGCTTCGCAGGCTATTAGCTATGAGATCCCTATGGTCTTAGCACTAATTGCGATCATACTTATGAGCGGTTCTATGAACCTGGTAGAAGTTTCAGATGCGCAAGCAGGTGGATTACTTCAGTGGAATATTTTTGGTAATGGACAGATTCTAGAGATTACTAATCTCTTCGCTAGTGCTAATCCTAATAATATTGCTACTAGTCAACTAGCCATGAGCCCACTATTACTAGGTATTTATTCAGCAGCTTTTGTGCTTCTCTGCATGTTACTGTTCGTGATTTTCGTAACAGCATCGACAGCAGAAGTAAACCGTATACCTTTCGATATCCCAGAGGCGGAGTCTGAACTGGTATCTGGTTTCAATACTGAATGTTCTGGTATGAAGTTCGCGTTGTTCTTCCTAGCTGAATACACCAATCTATTTATCGCGTCAGGCGTTGCTACTGTGCTCTTCCTTGGTGGATCACACTTGCCAATTAGCTTAGAGGCGGAGAATGCTCTTTATAGTGCTTTGAGTCATGTCGCTGTGAATCTACCTGTTCTAGGCGATCTTGGTGGTCTGCTTGCTGATGTGAATTTAGTTTGGGTGGTGACTAGCCTTGTCTTCATCACTAAGATTTATCTCATGTTCTTGCTTGCGATCTGGATTCGTGCGACACTGCCGCGTCTAAGACA
>JACCDV010271063.1_pt1 | contig 11815 bp, 10 predicted proteins | sample 7446131 | NCBI WGS metagenome assembly JACCDV01 (sample SAMN15323448, study PRJNA562643) | freshwater metagenome | isolation source: river surface water | place: USA:Blue River Watershed | collected 2017-08-17
AGCGCGCCTGCCAAGCCCAGGTGCTGGCGGCATCGACAGGTGTGGCGCTGAAACCAGTGGACGCCGAGCTGGCGCAGCGTGTGGCGGAGCAGATCAACGGCGAGCGGCTGCAGTCGGAGCTTTTCTTTGCCAGCCTGAGGAGAATGTTGGGTTAAGACTGGTGGAAAGGTAATAGCCCATACCCCTGGTTTTTTGAACAGTTTCAGTGGCTCTTGGCGTGAGCTTCTGAAGTTTCAACATGGTGGTTTGACATTTTTGAGGACCACCATGACTGCCTTCTCAAACCGCGAGGCGTGGCTGCTTGCAGCTGTTCAACTGCTCAAACCAATCTTTGCGGCAAAGCGTCACATTGTTCCGGACGACTGCCAAGTCTCTTGCGGATTCGCCAGCACCGGAACACGCAGTCACCACATTGGGCAGTGCTGGTCTCGCCGCAGCAGCACCAATGAAAGAAATCAAATCTTCATTTCTCCGGCCCTTGGTGACCCCGTCCAGGTGCTCGACACGCTGGTGCATGAGTTGGTACATGCCGTTGACAATTGCGAGCACAAACACGGGAAAGAGTTCAAGAAGATTGCCCTGAGTGTGGGCTTGGAGGGGCCGATGCGCAGTGCCAGCGCAGGCAAAGCACTCAAAGAGCAATTGGTCACAATTGCTGACGCTTTAGGCCCCTATCCGCATGGGCAATTGAAGGTCCACCATGTCCGAAAGATCTCCGCTCCACGACCCCGTGCACGTTGCAAAAGCTGTGGCTTTGAAGTGCCCATGTACAAAAAGTTCTTAACCTTTGGCCCGCCCTTGTGTCCCCAGCACAAAACAGAGATGGAGCAGGTTGGTCCTTGGGAGGATTGATTTTTCCCGGGTGGATTATTGGTAGGCGAGGTTTGCGCACAAGGAAATGTTGTCGGGTGTACTGCTGGTGAAATTTATCGAATCAATATGTGTTAAATGGTTATTTGGTATACAAATTTTCCCTGTATCCTGAAAATTTTGCACTATGCTGTCAGTCTTTACCGCATCACATACCACGCAAATGGACAGCAGTTTGGACCCAGCCGCCATCATGACCATCAAGGAAGTCTCTGACTACCTCAAGGTCACCGAGCGCACCATTTACCGCTTGGCAGCAGGCAAACAGATTCCATCCTTCAAAGTGGGTGGCAGCTGGCGGTTTTCTCGCTCGGAAATTGACCAGTGGATTAAAAACCAATCCAGCATGCCCATGGAACAGGCCGATGACTGAGCGTTATCGGCTTTCATTCACCACGGGCGGGCTTTTCCTTCGGGAGTCCGAAGATGCCGCCGTTCACTTTTTGGGCACTCGAAGCTGGGACGTCACGCGAGCTGCTTTGCGCTCACAAAACACCCTGCAAGTTCGCACCGCCGCTGCCGCTTTGCGCATCAGCAAAGAGGTCATTGCCAGACTGGAAACGTTGAACGCGCAAGAGGTTGACTTTTTGACTGAATGTTCAGCTACCGATAAGGCCTGTTTGCTTTGGTCAGCGGTCTGCCGCCGCTACAGCTTGGTTCGCGATTTTGCGCGAGAGGTGCTGCGCGAACACTTTGTTTTGATGCGCCGTCAGCTGACGCTTGCAGACTTTGACGCATTTTTTAACAGCAAAGCCTTGTGGCATGAAGAGCTAGACCAGTTGGCCAAATCCACGCAAAGCAAGCTGCGTCAAAACCTGTTTCGCATGATGCGCGATGCGGGCTTCATCAATGACCATTACAGCATTCTTCAAGCCATGCCGTCGCCCGCGCTGGTGCAACTGTTGGCCCAACGAGGGGCAGATGAATTGACCATTTACCCTGTCTCTGACCTCGACATCAAAAGGTGGCTTCAGTGAGCCGAAAACTCAGTCATCAGCCCTTGCCCGATCGCTTCAACCATTTGTTGAACGTGATCAGCAGCCAGCGCTTTCTGGAAATGAAAGGGCTGAACAACGACCTACCCTTTTACGTTTGCGAATACAAGCCTGCCGAAGCCATTGATATGGATCGAATGCGCCGTCAGCTGGCCAGCCATCTGGCCGCCAAGCAGATCGATTGCTTGGGTGGGCGTGGCGTGCGGGTGCTGGAAATAAACCTCTACGACCTTTGTGTCGAGTTGCTCAAAGCCCGTGAGGGCAGTGACGAGGGGCAAAGCGTCTGGGATCAAATTCTGCAAATCGAGACAAAGATCGAAAAAGACGCGCTCAAAGAACTCTTGCAAAACGTGCTCGACATCCGGGAGCACCTGATCCCCACCATCGCTGCCAAACTCGATGTTGCCGATTTCGATGTCTTGTTCTTGTCGGGCATTGGTGAGGTGTTTCCGTACATCCGCTCACACAACGTACTCAACAACCTGCAAAGCACCGCCAAAACCAAACCCACGGTGATGTTCTTTCCTGGTGAATACCGTTTCTCTTTGGAACACGGCGCATCGCTGGAGCTGTTTGGTTTGCTGCACGACGACAAGTATTACCGCGCATTCAATATTTTTGAGACACAGGCTTGAGGGAGCCACCATGGAACTGAAATCAATATTCAAACAAGATGTCGAACGTGCCATCGAAGGCGTCATCAAGGCCGATGACGAAGCCAGCCTGTTTGTGGAGCTCGACGAATACGTCTTGACGAATGAAGTGGCCAAACGCCTCGACAATTTCTTGGAGGCCTACACCAACTATGAAGGTGCCAACGGCGTCTGGGTGTCTGGATTTTTTGGTTCCGGCAAGTCACACCTGCTCAAATTGTTGGCGCTCATTCTGGAAAACCGCAGTGTTGACGGGCAGCACGCGGCAGACATCTTCTTCCCTAAGATCCCGCTGGACGACAAGATCCTGCAAGCCAAGTTCATAAAAGCTGTGGCCATCCCGTCGCGCAGCATTTTGTTCAACATCGACCAAAAGGCCGACATCATCAGCAAGACCCAGGTGGACGCATTGCTGTCCGTCTTTGTCAAGGTCTTCAATGAAATGTGCGGCTACTTTGGCAAGGTACCCCACATCGCCCAGTTTGAACGCGAGTTGGACAGCCGTGGTCAGCTTCAGTCCTTTAAAGATGCCTACAGCCGTATTGGCAACAAAGCGTGGGAGCGGGGCAGGGAGCAGGCCCTGCTGGAGTCTGCCAACATAGCCAAGGCCTATGCCGAGGCCAGCGGCACCGATGCCGAGCATGCCAAAGGCATTTTGGACAAATACAGCAAGCAGTTCACTTTGTCGATTGAGGACTTTGGCAACCAGGTCAATGAATGGCTGGACAAGCAACCAGACAACTTCAGGTTGAACTTTTTTGTGGACGAAGTGGGCCAATACGTGGCCGACAACACCAAACTCATGACCAACTTGCAAACCGTGGCTGAAAGCCTGGCCACCAAGTGCAGGGGCAGGGCGTGGGTCATCGTGACGGCGCAAGAAGACATGAGCGACGTGCTGGGCGACATGACTCGCCAGCAAAGCAATGACTTCTCCAAAATTCAAGCCCGCTTTGCCAACCGCCTCAAGCTCACCAGCACCGATGTGGCTGAAGTCATTCAAAAACGCTTGTTGACCAAAAACACTGAAGGTGAGCAGCTTCTCAAAACCATCTACAACCAGCAAAACAACAACTTCAAAACGCTTTTTGATTTCAGTGACGACACCAAAAACCTAGGCAACTTTAAAAGCCTGAGCCACTTCACTTATTGCTATCCTTTTGTGCCCTATCAGTTTCCGTTGTTTCAGGTGTCCATTCGGGGCATCTCCATGCACAACGGCTTTGAAGGTAAGGCCAACTCGGTGGGTGAACGCTCCATGCTGGGCGTGTTCCGTGAGGTCGCCATTGCCATCCAACACGAGCCCGTTGGTCAGCTCGCCACCTTTGACCGCATGTTCGAAGGCATACGCGGCGCACTCAAAACCGGCCTGCAAAGCGCCATCAACACCGCCGAAAGCCACCTCAACGACGCTTATGCTGTTCGTGTCCTCAAAGCACTGTTCCTGGTCAAGTACGTCAAAGAATTCAAAGCCAGTCTGCGCAACCTGAGCGTGCTCATGACCGAGCGCTTTGGTGAAGACGCCGCCGCCCAGCGCAACAAACTGCAAGCAGCCCTGAACCTTTTGGAGCAGCAAACCTACATCCAGCGCAATGGAGATGTGTACGAGTTTTTGACCGACGAAGAAAAAGACGTTGAGCAGGAAATCAAAAACACCGACGTTGAAAACAGCGACATCAGCAAACAGCTAGAAGAACTTCTGTTTGACGGCGTGATCCGCCAGCGCAAGATCCGTTACGAAAACGGACAAGACTACATTTACACCCGCAAGCTGGACGACCGCGCCCTGAGCCGCGAGTCTGAACTGGCCATCCACATCGTCAGCCCCTTAAGTGACAACTTTGAAAACCTGCAAATGCAGGGTATGCAGAGCATGGGCAAAGACGAGTTGCGCGTGGTTTTGCCTGCCGACAGCCGCTTCATGCAAGACCTGTCGATGTACAAGCGCACAGAAAAGTACATCCGCCAAAACAGCAGCACGCCGCAAGAAAACATCAAGCGCATTCTGGATGCCAAGGCCCTGCAAAACAACGAGCGTTTGGCTGAACTGCAAGAGCGGGCCAAGCAGCTGCTGGGCCAGGCTGCCATGATCATCAACGCCACTCCCGTGCAAGCCAGCGCCACCGATGGGCAAACGCGCATCATCAAAGGCTTTTCGCAACTCATTGCCACCACCTACCCCAACTTGCGCATGCTGCGCGACACGCCCTTTGCCGAGACCGACATTGGCGGTTACCTGCGCAAGTCCGCCGAAGACGGCCTGCTGGGCAGCGACGCCAACCGCATGACCGAGGCCGAGCAAGAGCTCCTGTCTTTCATTCAAAGCAACGCGCGTGGCGGCGTGCGCACCACCGTCAAAGGCCTTCTGGAGCGCTTTGAACGTAAAAGCTATGGCTGGTATTACGCCGCCATCTTGTGCAACCTGGCCCTGCTGTGTGGCCGGGGCAAGCTCGAAGTGCGGCAAGACAGCAACGTGCTGGAGGGCAGCGAGCTGGAGCGCAGCCTGATCAACACCAACGCCCACAACAGCATGTTGCTGACGCCGCAAGTCGAATACACCGCTTCACAAGTGCGCCAGCTCAAAACCTTTTTTGCCGAATTCATCGACCGACCCGCTACTGCAAACGAAGCCAAAGCCCTGGCCCGCGAGACGCTGGACGCAGTCAAAGAAATGGAGCGTACCTTGTCAGACCTGGCCGCTCAAAGGGCGATGTATCCGTTTTTGTCGATCTTGGATGGTGCAATAGCCCAACTCAAGGAAATGAGCGCCAAGCCGACCGACTGGTTTTTAGTTGATTTGCCTCGCATTGCCGACGGGCTGCTCGACACCAAAGAGCAAAGCATCGACCCCGTGCTGAACTTCATGCAAGGCAGCCAGAAGGCCATTTATGACCAGGCGCGTCAGCTGGTGCAAGAGCAAGAAGACAACTTCAGCTACATCAGCTCACCCGCCATTGAAGCCATCAATGCGCTGCTGGCCGATCCCAAACCCTGGCAAGGCACCCGCTTGCAGCAAACCAAGCCCCAGCTGGAAGCGCTGCAGCAAGCCATCGACCAACAAGTGATCCAAGAGCGCTTGAACGCCGCTGATGAACTGATTCAAATGAGCCAGCGCTTGAAAGCCGTGCCAGGCTATGCCCAGCTGAAGCCCGACCACAAAGATGCGCTGGAAACGCCTTTTACCCAAGCCCATGACGCTCTTGCACGGCAAAAACGCATTGCAATGATCCGCGACCAAGTGCGGGTGTTTGAAGACCAGAAATACCCGCAACTGCTCACGCAACTGGAGCGCTTTCTGCAACCCTTAGCGGCTCCTGTTCTTGCGCCAACTCCAGGACCTGCAACAGACGGCGGCAAGACCTTGCCCCCCGTTGCGCCCCACCCACCGGCCACCGCCAGAGAAACAACCATCGTTCACCGCAACGCTGTGCGCGTTGCTTTTGCCCGCCCCTGGCTGGCCACAGAGGCCGATGTGGACGAGTACCTGGCCAAATTGCGTGAAGCCTTGATCAAAGAGATTGAGGCCAGCCACCGCGTACAGATTTAAAGAAACAACATGGACACCTCGAAACTCAAACGCTTTGCCCAGCATGCCCGCCGTCTGTTGCGGGACCAGGTCAAGGCCAAGATGTCGCTTGTCTTGGCCGCTGACAGCGCTGCCCGACGCGAAAGCTTAGAGGCCGTCAAAGAACTTGAAGAGCAGATCCGCCAAACCAGCACAGAACAAGTGCTGGACAAAGTGGCCTACACCTGGTTCAACCGCTTTTGTGCCCTGCGCTTCATGGACCTGAACGGCTACAGCAAGATCCGCGTGGTCTCGCCCGCCGACGAAAGCCAGTTTTTGCCCGAGGTGCTGGCCGAGGCCAAACAAGGCCACATGGACGAAGACCGTGTGCCCGAGAAAACCCGCCAGCGGGTGGACGCGCTGCTCAGCGGCAAAGCCCCCAGCCACGACCCCCAGCAAGAGGCCTACCGCCTGCTGGTAGTGGCCGAGTTCAACGCCTTTCACCAGGCCATGCCTTACCTGTTTGAGCGCATTGCCGACTACACCGAGCTGCTCATGCCCGACGACCTGCTCTCGGGCAACTCGGTGCTGGCCTACACCCGCGAGGCCATGACGCCCGACGCCTGCCAGGACGTGGAAGTCATTGGCTGGCTCTACCAGTTCTACATCTCCGAGAAAAAAGACCAGGTTTTTGATGGCCTGAAAAAGAACCAGAAGATCAGCCCCGAGAACATCCCCGCCGCCACCCAGCTGTTCACCCCGCACTGGATCGTGCGCTACCTGGTAGAAAACTCGCTCGGCCGACTGTGGATGCTCAACCACCCCGGCTCCCTGCTGGCGGGGCAGATGGACTACTACATCGCCCCTGAAAAGTCCGAAACCGACTTCCTCAAGATCGACAAGCCCGAAGACATCAAGGTGTGCGACCCGGCCTGCGGTTCGGGCCACATGCTCACCTATGCGTTTGACCTGCTGTACGCCATGTACGAAGAGGTGGGCACCGACCCGAGCGAGATCCCCGAAAAAATCCTGACCCACAACCTGTTTGGAGTCGAGATTGACGAGCGTGCTGGCGAGTTGGCCGCCTTTGCCCTGACCATGAAAGCGCGGGCCAAGAGCCGGCGCTTCTTTAACAAAGGCATCAAGCCCAACATTTGCGTGCTGCAGAGGGTGACGTTTGACGTCGACGAAATGAGCGAATACATGGACGCGGTGGGCCGCGACCTGTTCACGCTGGACCTGCGCGAAACCCTGCAGCAGTTTGCCGATGTGGACAACCTGGGCTCGCTCATTACGCCGAAGCTGGCCAGTGTGGCCAATGTGTTGCCAGTGCTGCAAGCCAAAGACATGGCGGGCAACCTGTTTTTGGCCAACACCCATGCCAAGGTGCTGCAGGTGCTGCACATGGCAGAGTTTTTAAGCCCGCGCTACGCTGTTGTGGTGGCCAACCCGCCCTACATGGGCAGCAAAGGCATGAACGGGCCGCTGAGCAACTGGGCCAAAACCAACTACCCCAAGAGCAAGTCAGACCTGTTTGCCATGTTCATCGAGCGCAACCTGGACATGAGCTTGCCCCATGGGGCGGTGGCCATGATCACCATGCAAAGCTGGATGTTCCTGTCCAGCTACGAAGCCCTGCGCGGACGCATCTTGAACGAGAACACCATCTTGTCGATGGCCCATTTGGGCGCCCGGGCGTTTGACAGCATTGGCGGTGAAGTGGTGTCCACCACGGCGTTTGTGCTGGAAAACGCACATAAGCCTGAGTACCGGGGTGCTTTCATGCGGCTGGTGGATGGCAATTCGGAGGCGGAAAAAATGGCCATGATGGCCAGAGCCATTGAACAGGCTCAAGCGGCATGAACATCACGGAGAACCTTTAAAGGACACGGATCATGAAACTCATTCTTGAAAACATCGGCATGCTTAAGCATGCCGACATCACGCTGCACAGGCTGTGCGTGATCGCGGGCGAGAACGACAACGGCAAAAGCACGGTCGGTAAGATCGTGTTTTGCATCGTCAAAGCCATCAGCCGCTACAAAGACGATCTGCAAGAGTCCAAAGAATTTTGGGCGGGCGAAAAAACAGATGAGATTTATTTTCGTCTGCGGGAAGGCCTCAGACCGACAGGCCCTGATGTGCTGAATGTTCTGCGTGGGTTGCGCATGTCATCAACTCACCGAATGGGTTCGGCAGAACAGTTTGAAGCGCTGGACGAGACGATTCAACGGGTGTTTGCCTTGGCTGAATTCGAGCCCGAACGCAAGGCAAAAATTTTGGCTTTGCGAAATGAGTTTCAAGCCATCCTTGATCAACCCGAGAACGTCAACCAGTCCATTGAAAACGCCTTCAACAAAGTATTCGCATCGGAATTTGACGGTTCCTTGCTCCTGCAGGGGGCCTTAGAAGGCCGTATCCAGCTCCTTGAAAATGAACTCACGCTGATCGATTTGCGGGTCACCGGCAGCGGTGTGCGTCTGCAGGGCGAGGCAGAGCCGATCGCCTTGAAAGACGCCACATTCATTGAGTCACCGCTGGTATTGAACAACCACGACCTGCTGGCCCGCAGCCAAACCCTGCTGGACATGGATCAAAGGCGCTTGGGTCGCGTGGGCGTGCCCTTCACCACGCTGCACAGCAAAGACCTGTTCGAAAAGCTCCGCACCCCCGTATTGCCTTTTGATGCTTTTGAGCAAGACAAGGCGGATTTTTTTGAGGAAATTCAGGACGTCATCAATGGCGAAATCGCCTATGACCGGCAGGATCGCGATTTTGTGTTCAAGCGCCGGGGGGACGCGCTGTCGATCAAGAACACCGCCAGTGGCATCAAGGTGTTTGGCTTGCTGCAGATCCTGATTGGTAACGAGTTTGTGGCCAAAAATACGGTGCTGATATTCGACGAGCCCGAAAACCATTTGCACCCCAAGTGGCAACTGAAGCTGGCACAACTGCTGGTCAAACTGGTTAACAAAGGCGTTTATGTGCTGGTGTCGTCGCACAGCCCTTACTTGATCGAAGCCCTTAAGCGCTGGGTGGACCGTGATGGCCTGACGGATCACGCACGCTTCTGCTTGGCCAAACAGCGAACCATCACCGACCAAGACAGCCTGAGCGAGATTTTTGAAGTGCTGTCCGAGCCCTTTGAAACATTCCGGCAAATGGACGCAGAGGACCTGCGCGATGAATAAGTACAGCTTGAAGCAGCACTTGGCGCAAGAGCTGGGGCCGCATGTGTCCACCTTCAAAGAGACCAGTCTGGATGACGCGAACAATGTCCAACTCTGCAGTGATGAAACCACGGCAGAGGTGTATGACTTTGACGCCTACGTGCGTGCCCGAGGCGACGACCCCATACCAGCCTCGCCCGATGCCATTCACGCAGGACACAAGGATCTCTACTTCGTTGAATTCAAAAATCAGCGTATCTCTGACATCGACACAGCGCAAATGAAGCGCAAATTTGCGGCTGGTACAGAGATATTGAAAGAGCTGCTGAAGGATTTTTCACCCAAGGACTGCCGATACCATTTTTGCGTGGTGTTGAAGAACCAACCAAAGTCGCGGTACATGGACTCCAGTCACATCGAGCAGAACGTGGTCAGGTTCGGGCTTGATGCGTTGAACCAAGAACTGGGTGATTTTTACGACCATGTCGTGACAGAAAGCCTTGATTTCTACGTCGAGAAATTCAAAGAGTTGAAATGCGCGTAAACCAATGCATCACCGACTATTGCGTGATTGGTCAGATCGACGTGAAGTCGCTGCTTCTGTTCCAGGGCAGCTCCGCTCTCCGGCGACATCGTTTAAGTCGGTATTGAATGAATTTGAAATTAATTTTGGCCGAAAGACATTGCCGTTTGGAGAGAAGTAATGGGTGACAACCAGAAAAGTAACTGCAATCCGGACATGGAGAAATATCTCTTCAGAGCCTTAGCGGCAGACTTCCGGAAAATCCCTGGCTCCCCAATCGCCTACAACGCATCGCAGAATGTGATTAAAGCCTTTTTTGGGGGCATGTTAGAGCAAGACTTTACGTCTGATGGTGCCCTTAAAACAGGTAACAACGCCAAATTCATTCGTTTCCACTGGGAGATTTCATGTGCCAAGCGTTCAGCCAAAGGTCCATGGCGAGATCATCCAAAAGGCGGAGATTACAGGAAGTGGTCAGGAAATAAAGAGTGCGTTGTCCTCTGGACTAAAGAATCGATTGCGCACTATCAGTCCGATTTCATTGCCAGAATTCTTAATGAGAAGTACTGGGATCTTGAGGGAATATCCTGGTCTGCTGTAACGAGCGGTTTGCCTTCGTTCAGGCTACTAAAGAAAGAAGATATTGCAAACAATGCGGCGCTGTGCATTTTTCCAAATCGGCCAGAGAGCCTTTATTTTTATTTGGCGTACTTGAATTCCAGGCTTGGCTCGCATTTCATTTCGTATCGGACGCAAACACTGAACTTCTTAGTTGGTGATGTGGTTGGATTGCCTCGCTGTCCCGTGGGAACGGAGAATCTCGGCATAAATTCCAAAGCATGCACAACGCTTTCCGATTTTGATTGGAATTCATATGAAACTTCTTGGGACTTTGCAAGCCTTCCACTGTTGCATCCAGATCATCGTCAGTTCACGCTGAGGGCCAGCTATCAAAAACTCCGTGACCACTGGCGCGCAATGGCGTCCGACATGCAGCGCCTTGAGGAGGAAAACAACCGCATCTTCATCGACGCCTACGGCCTGCAGGACGAACTGACGCCCGAAGTGCAGCTGAACGAAATCACACTCACCTGCAACCCCCACTACCGCTACGGCGGTGACAAGACCGAAGAAGAGCTGGAAGCCCTGCTGCTGGCCGACACCATGCGCGAGTTGATCAGCTATGCGGTGGGCTGCATGTTTGGCCGCTACAGCCTGGACAAGCCTGGGCTGATTCTGGCCAACCAGGGAGAGACGTTGGCTGACTACCTGGCCCAGGTGCTGCAGCCCAGCTATCCGGCGGATGAGGACAACGTGATCCCTATGCTGGATGGCGAATGGTTTGCCGATGACGTGACCGAGCGTTTCCGTCAGTTCTTGCGGGTGACCTTTGGCGACGCGCATTACGACGAAAACCTGGCCTTCATGGAGCGGGCGCTGAACGTCAAGGGCAAGCGCAACTACACGTTGCGCGATTACATGCTCGGCGAGTTTTATGCCGACCATGTCAAGCGCTACAAAAAGCGCCCCATCTACTGGCTGTTCAGCAGCCCCAAGGGCACGTTCAACGCGCTGATTTACCTGCACCGCTACCGCCCGGACACGGCCAGCGTGGTGCTGCGCTACCTGCGCGACTTCCGCGCCAAGCTGGCGGCCCGCCAGTCCACGCTGGAGCAGGTGCTCATCAACCCCGCCACCAGCCAGGGTGAAAAGACCCGCGCCAACAAAGAAATTGATCCTTTAAAAAGGCAGATCATCGAGCTGCAGGACTACGAAAACGACACCCTGTACCCGCTGGCCACGGCGCAGGTGGCCATTGACTTGGACGATGGCGTGAAGGTGAACTACCTCAAGCTCGGCGCTGCGCTCAAGAAGATCCCGGGGCTGGACGCGAAGGAAGAGGATTGAGCCCATGCGCCTGCCCATTCAGACCCTGTTGACCCTGCCCGAGGGCAAGACGTTGGAGTTCAAGCGCGACTTGTCTTCGCCCCGCAATGTGCTGCGCACGCTGGTGGCGTTTGCCAATTCGGCGGGCGGGCAATTGGTGCTGGGCGTGGCCGACGATGGGCAGCTGTTGGGGGTGGACGACCCGCTGGCCG
>JACCDV010111867.1_pt1 | contig 11813 bp, 10 predicted proteins | sample 7446131 | NCBI WGS metagenome assembly JACCDV01 (sample SAMN15323448, study PRJNA562643) | freshwater metagenome | isolation source: river surface water | place: USA:Blue River Watershed | collected 2017-08-17
CTTGCTTCTTTTTTGCAAAAGCGGGTGGATCGAGTATTATAATGTCATAAGGTAAGTCAGTAGCATTTCTTAAAAATTTTGTTACATCTTGTGTAAAGAGTTTATTTGTCTCCGTATTAAAGCCATTTAATTTGAGGTTTTCTTCTACCATTTTCATAGCCTCTTTTGAGATGTCAATAGAATCTACAGCTTTAGCGCCATGGGTAAGAGCTGAAATGGTGAAGCCGCCTGTGTAACAAAAGCAATTAAGAACTCTTTTTCCTTTTGAGATATTTCCTATAAGAAGGCGCATCTCCCTTTGGTCAAGAAAAAATCCCGTTTTTTGACCAGTGAGATAAGAAACTAAAAATTTAGAACCGTTTTCTGATATTTCAATAAGATCTTTGGTCTCTCCAAATAAATTCCCTTCAAAAGGTTCTAATCCTTCCTCTTTACGAGTAGGGAGAAGAGATTTCTCGTAGATCCCTTTTACGGGCAAAAGAGTAGTGAGATAGTCTAGAACGGTTTTTTTGAGCCTTTCCATTCCAAGCGTTGAAATTTGGATTACAAGAAAGTCTTCGTAGCGATCAACAATGAGTCCCGGGAGTAAGTCGCCTTCACCATTAATAAGTCTATAAGAGGTTTCGGTCTTAGAAAAGAGTCTAGTCCGTAAGGCAATTGCATTTTTGATATTTTCTAATAATGTAGCTAAGGGATCTTTGTCTCCAAAGCTGATCATCCTTCCGCAAAGCGATGATTTTCGGTTAAAATAACCATAGCCTAATAACTCATTTGCAAAGCTAAATACGGGAAGAATTTCACCCTCGTCAAATTTTTCAGGCAGAGACTGAATAGCTCCGGAAAAAACCCAATGATGTTTTTGGTGAAGTACTTTTTCTTTGTCTTTCTTAAGGATGACGCTTTTTTTCATTCGTATAGTGTAAATTATCTTGCAACTTTTTAACAAATATTTAAAATTTCTTTATACGTTTTTTTGGAGGAAATATGTGTTTTATTGGGTCTGTTCACTATGTGGCTAGTTTATATATCTCAGAGCAAGAGGTGGTTAATGGTTTGTGGGATGCAGAGCATGAGGTGAAAGAAAATAACTGGTTGGAGCTTGCTCAAGAAATAGAACGCATTATGCGAATACATAGAGAAGCATTAAGAGAATATGTAAATGAAAGATGGGTATAAAAAAGAAGGGCCCAGGGGGCCCTTCTCTTAAAAAGCTTATAGAGCGTTTACGTCTGTAGCTTCTGGACCTTTTCTTCCATTAGCAAGAACGTATTCTACTTTTTGCCCTTCGCGAAGTGCATCAGGATTTCCATTGATGTTTGTCATGTGGACAAATACATCTTTTCCACCAGCATCTGGTGTGATGAATCCGAAACCTTTTTGTTTGTTAAAAAATTTAACTATACCTTTAGACTTAGACACTTTTTTCTCCGTGTTTTATTTTAAAAATGGTTTTAATGGGAACTTATATAAGAAGGGATTGATTAGAATACTAAAATTACTCACAAATAGACTAAATAAGGAACCATATTAGAATAGAAACCTTATTTTTGTCTAGGATCTTTTTTTAAAGATTTTAATAGCATAAAACAGAGCTCTTACATAGTTATCTAGTACATGAAGATGTCAAAAAAAGAATTCTATCGGGCAATTTTTATGTATCTGATTGCCTCTTTGTTTCTTATATATGAAATGAGCATACAGGTTTCTCCAAGTGTGATGACGTATGATTTAATGAAGGATTTTCATGTAGATGCAGCTGTTTTAGGATTAATGGTTTCTGCTTATTTTTATAGTTATGCTGCCATGCAGATTCCTGCAGGTATTTTATACGATCACTTTGGTCCTAGGACGCTTTTAACTTTGGCCGCAGTTATGTGTTCCATAGGTACTCTTTTTTTTGCAGGAACAGAGACCGTCTATTGGGCTGCTTTGGGTCGCTTTTTAATGGGGATCGGGTCAGCTTTTGCTTTCGTAGGGGTCTTAGTGATAGCGGCTAGATGGTTTGACGGGTATTATTTTGCTTTTTTAGTGGGACTAACGCAGCTTTTAGCTGTTTTAGGGGCAATTTGTGGGGCAGCTCCTCTCGCAAAGGGTGTTGACCTTTTTGGTTGGCGAGGAATGATGTATCTGCTTGCGGCTTTAGGCGTTTTGCTTGCTGGGCTTGCTTTGCTGATTTTAAAAGATAAACCAGATCATTTGCACACCGATTTTTTAAAGCCCGAAAAGCATCTTTGGCTACATTTGAAGCAAATTGTGGGGCAGTGGCAGACGTGGGCGCTTGCAGTTTATGCATTTTCAGCTTGGGGGCCGGTAATAGTTTTTGCTGCTTTGTGGGGTGTTCCATATCTAATGGAAAGGTATGGTATAACAAATGTAACAGCCTCATTTGCAACGATGTTGATGCTCCTTGGAGGAGGGGTTTTTAGCCCATTTATAGGGTATATTTCAAATCTGATGAAGAAAAGAAAGCCTCTTTTATGGGTGGGATCGGCTTTGGGGTGTATAACGAGCCTTATCATGCTCTGTATCCCTGAAATTCCTTTTTGGGGGGTTTCTTTCTTACTTTTTTTAATGGGTGTTGGGACTAGTTTTCATACACTGACATTTGCATTGGTTCAGGATAATAACAAACCTTCCGTTGCAGCTACAGGAATGGGCTTTAACAACATGGCGGTAGTTATTGGAGGGGCAGTTTTGCAGCCTTTGGTGGGTTATATTTTGACTCATGCCTGGAGCGGAAAGGTTTTAGAAGGGGTTCCTGTTTACACAACAGGTGATTATGAATCAGCTCTATTTATTATTCCTGTTATTTATCTTGTAGGTCTCATTTTTAGCCTCGCTTTTATTAAAGAAAGTTATTGTAAATCAAAATATTAGTATGTATAATAGAGGCTATGTTTTGGCGTAGCATTCTATTATTACCAACTCTTATTTCTGCTCATAGCTGGAATTGGGAAGAGATTGATCTGGACAGAGTCAGGTTTCCTGAAACTTTTTTGTGGGGAACAGCCTCTTCTGAATATCAAATTTCAGGCGCTACAAAGCTTCCCAATTGTCAATGGGCTCAGTGGGAGAAGAGAGGGGCCCCTTGCATCAAAGGAGGGCAAACTTCTGGATCTGCCATTGAAGGTTGGAATAGATATAAAGAAGATATTCTTCTTTTAAAGAATATAGGGTTAAATTCTTATAGATTTTCTGTCGATTGGAGTGCAATTGAGCCAGAAGAGGGTTTTTTTGATAAAGAGGCCATTGAGCACTATCTTGATGTTTGTAAAGAGCTTAACAAACATAATATTCGGCCAATGATCACTTTGCACCACTTTACCCATCCACTTTGGTTTGAGGAGAAGGGGGCATTTGAAAAAAGAGAAAATATAGACTATTTTGTCCGGTTTGCCAAATTTGTATTTAGTGAGCTTTCTAATGAAGTGAGCCTTTGGTGCACCATCAATGAGCCTACGGTGGTCGCTTTAATGGGGTATATTTTAGGTGAGTTTCCTCCAGGAAAAACAGGGATTTTTTTGGCTGCAGAGGTCTTAAATAATATGCTTTATGCGCATGTGGCTGTCTATAAAGAATTAAAACAAATGCCAAATGGAGATGAAAGTCAGATTGGAATCGTGCATAGTTATTTGAAATTTGAGCCTTACAACGAGTGGAATCCGATTGAGGCTATGCCGTGTCTTTTTTTTACTAAAAATCTCCACGATACTGTGATGGAGTTTTTTAAAACGGGAGGATTTTCTTCTATGCTTTTGCAAAGGGAATCGATTCCTGAGGCTAAAGATAGTTTCGATTTTTTCGGTTTGAATTATTATTCAAGGCCTGTAATTGGCATGCAATTTTCCCTAAAAGAGCCTCTAAGGCCAACTTGCTTTCCGGGAGAGGTGATGACAGATATGCCATACCCGAGTTATGCGGAAGGGTTTTATGAAGCTCTTGTGGATTGTGGATCGCTCGGCAAGCCTGTTTACGTGACCGAGAATGGGATTGCGGACGAAAAAGATGATAGGAGAGAGCTTTTTATTCGTAAGTATCTCTACGCCCTTTCTAGGGCTATTTCTGATGGGGTTGATGTGAAAGGCTATTTTTATTGGTCGCTGATTGATAATTTTGAGTGGGCGGAAGGTTGGACAATGAAATTCGGTCTTTTTGAGTGTAACCTTGAGACTCAAGAAAGAACCCTTAGAGAAGGCTCAAATGCTTATGTAGAGATAATCAAAGAACATAATCTTTCTCATGAATTTCCTGGAAATCTCATTTCTTGTTAAATTTCCTAGCCTCTCGCTTATTAATTTCAGAAACCGATTATTGAGGTTATTAGTGTGGATGGATTTTGACAAAGAGAGTGTTTTTTTTCTGTTGTGCATCTCTTGGGTCTTTAGCTGTCACTGGTTCGATGCAAACAAAAGATGCGCCTGAGGGATGGTAAAGTTGAAAGGCATTTTCATCAGTTGTTGTTTTATAGGAAACCGTTAATTTGTGGTCTGCTGTTTCAAGGAGAGCACTGCCCGAAAAATCTGAAGAGACTGGAGAGAAAGTGTAATCGCTTTCTTCGTCTAAGTTGAAGTTGAGATCGCCTGTAGAATCTAACCATCTTTCTGGAATTTGTTTCCAAACTCCTTTATCACCATATTTTTTTTTACATTTCATTTTGACATAACCTAAAGAGTTTTTGAGAGCAAAGTAATAGTGAAGCCCTGCAATTGAGGGGTGATTGATGCTATCGGTACGCATTTCAATTTCTAGTCCGAAAGGAGAAATATGAGCTTTGAATGTCATAAGAAAATCAAATCCTTCTAAAGCAGAAAGAGTGATGCCTCTATAGGTGTCCATTCCGGAAAGGTAGGCAGAAATTTGGGTTTCAGTAGCTGTGTAATTCCATGGAACATATCTTCCGATTCCGTGAGAAAGAGGCTCTTTTAAGCCAGATTTTCGTACATATTTTAAGTGAGGAAAGATGGTTTCGTCTGGAATTAATGGGATATCATTTTCTTTTCGATGGTAAAAATGTGGGCCAATTAAGGGGCCGAGTCCACTTAATCTCTCGTCGAATAAATTTTTTGTCGATTGATCGATGACTTCTATTTCGCCATACTTTAAACTAGAGAGGTTCATTCCGTATTCGGGAAGAAATGTTGCGGTTAGGAGAGATCCATCTTCTAAAGCACCTTGTAAAATAATTTCTTTCATAAGGTAGAGTAGTTAGCAGAAATTTGTTTATGGCGCAAGAAGTTATCGTTTGTATACGGGATGTTACGATCTCAGGAGAGGGTGTTGGGACTTATGAAGGGCTCACAATTTTTGTTGAAGGGGCTCTTCCTGGTGAAAAAGTTCGGGGAAGAATTACTGAGAAAAAGCCTTCGTATGCAAAAGCTGAGTTAATTGAAATTTTAGAAAGAGCTGAAGCTAGGATTAAACCAATTTGTCCCCTTTTTGGGAAATGTGGCGGCTGTCAAATTATGCATTTGAATTACAAAGAGCAGCTTCATCTTAAGACAAAAAGAGTAAGAGATGCGTTTGAAAGAATTGGAAAATTAAAAAAGTTCAAACTACATCTTTGTGAACCATCGCCGAAGCCTTTTCATTATCGAAATAAGATGCAGATGCCTGTGGATAAAAATTTAAAGCTTGGCCTTTATGCTAAAAGAAGTCATCAAATTGTTCCTGTAGAAACATGTTATATTCAAAGTGAATCGACAGATCAAATCTTAAAAAAAATTCAGCTTATAGAAGGGATTAGGCATGTTTTGGTTCGCTCCAATCAAAAGGGAGAGATGCTTATTGTTCTTGTTACAAGAGAACAACCGACATCGGAAATTAAAAAGTTAGCTGAAACTGTTTCTTTGATGAAGGGAGTCAAAGGGGTTTTGCATGGCCTTAATGCTCGGGATGATAATGTGCTATTTAGTGATGCATACACTCTGCTTTTTGGAGAAGACCAGATAGAAGAAGAAATAGCTCGAATTCGTGTCAAAATTTCTCCGGCATCATTTTTTCAGGTGAATTTAGAGCAAGCAGAACACCTTTATAAAAAAGCTTTTGAACTTGCTGATCTTAAAAGTGGTGACAAGGTTTTAGATGCTTATTCGGGTATTGGGGTATTTAGCACGTATCTTGCAAAGCAAGGAATTGAAGTAACTGGCATAGAAGTTGTAGAAGCTGCCGTAAAAGATGCAAAAATCAATGCGCTAATGAATGGTGTAAAAGTAGATTTTCGATTGGGAAAGGTGGAAGATTTAATTGACTCCATAGAACCAATTGATGTGGTTTTTTTAAATCCGCCTCGCAAAGGGTGTGAAGAAATCGTGTTACAAGCAGCTGTGCAGAAAAATCCTAAGAAAATTATTTATACATCGTGTGATCCGGCAACACTCGCTAGAGATCTTTTATTTTTTGCAAATCAGGGTTACGCGAAAGTGGAAGCTTATCCATTTGATATGTTTCCTCAAACCATGCATGTGGAAACAGTTGTTAAAATTGAAAAGGGGAAATGTATATGATGAGGTGTTTATTGATCTGCTTTATGATGGTTTTGATTCATGCAGAGGATTCTATTTCAAGATATCTTAAGTTTTTGACAGAGAATCAAGCCGTTTTAGGAAAAAAAGGGGATTTTAAGCTCGGTGAAATTGAAATTGTGACTGATCCGTTGAAAATTAAAGAGATTGAAAAATTGCAAAAATCTAGGTGTTTAAAAGAGGGAATGACTAGCGAAGAAGCAATACTTGCCTCGAAAATTGGGGTAATAGCGGATGATCTTTATTGGGTTTTTTTACGAGATGCAGTGATTTTTCCTACGGGCGCAGAGGGCTCATATAATCGTATTATTTGGAAAAGTAGTTTAGATAAAGGCCCCTCGGGAGTTGCGATTTTACCTGTTTTGCCAGAAAAAAAAATTGCCACAATTGTCGCATTCCGTCATGCAACAAGAGCTTGGGAATTAGAAATTCCAAGGGGCATGAGACATCCATTAGAAGAGATTGGAGTAGCGCTAAAAAGAGAGCTTGAAGAGGAAACAGGATTTTGTGCAAAAGAGACTTTTTTTCTAGGAGAAATGACGCCAGATTCTGGTATGGCCAGCACAACAGCGCCTGTCTATTTAGCAAAAATTGATAAGCAAGGTTTATCTAATCAAGATTATTCAGAAGCTATTTTGGGAGTTAGAATATTTACGATTCCTGAAATTAAACAAGCCTTGGTTCGTGGGTATATTGAACTCGATATTAAGGGGAGAAAAGAGAAAGTGTTTGTGAGAGATTCCTATTTAACATATGCCCTTTTCCTAGCCGAATGTAGAGGAATGATTTAAAACTGTTTGGCTGTTTTTTCGACGCTATTCTCGTATATAGTCGTCATCTCTAGAATCTGAGTCAACTTCTGAAAAGCTTATGCAGTTGACAGAATCAAAATCGTTAGCTGAGGCGTCCTCATATACGAATGAAATCTGTTTTGTATGTGAAAAAGATGGCTGGCAACTTTAATTATATTGTTGAGAGCGTTTTAAAAATGTCCTCTTTTGGTACTAAAAAGGTATTAAAGTCAGGTGGGCGCTAAACATAAAAAAGATACATCTGTCTGATTATGAATAAATTAAGTTGTATAGAAGTTATTCAAAAAAGTTCTTAGGAAAAGACTTGGTTAATCGGAACTTGTTAATATTCTGAGTATTAGTGATGGGTGGTTAGACAGCTGATAAAGCGCTATAAAAGTGAAGGTGTGACAGGACTGATATCAAGAAAAAGAGGGGAACTGGGTAGCTATTGGTTACAAAAGAGATTGAAAGAACTCGCCATAGGGTGGTGTTGAAAAACTTCATTTACTTGTTGAAATTGCCATTTTTGGGTTTTTTATCGTTTTCGAAGTTAATTAAGGTACATGGGCTTATGTCAATCTATCAAACTTCAAAAAATCCAAAAATGATCAATTTCTCGAAGTAAAGCGACTTTCTTAGGCACCCCCCCATAAAGAATTGGAAAGATAACAAAATATTTAGTAAACTTTTGCCTCTTATTTTTAAAAAAGGAAATTATATGGAATTTAGTAGAGCTGAATCAAACAAAACAGTTTGTTACACAATGGATTGTCAAAGTACCGAAATTTCCAAGGAGGGATTGAGTGTTTTGGCAACTAGAGCCCAAGAATTATTTAAGCAGTTGAAAAATGAGGGAAAGGTTTCTCAGGAATCAATTAATTTTTTTGTGACTTCGGAAGGGTTTACTGGAAGAGATAAAGTTTTCTCTTTTAAGATAAGTTCTTCCAAAATTGAGTCGTGTTCTACTAGAGAGCTTTTTAAAGCATGTGTGAGCTCATATGCCTCAGCCAATTTAGATAATAATGAATTATGTTTTGTGATTTCAAAAAGTTAATAATTGCATCTGAAAGTAAGGTCCATGTAGACTAGGGGAATGTCAAAGCATTTCCCTTATGGCAGTCAAACAAGAAGGGCGATCCTTCTATCGAGTCTTTTAAATGAGCCGTTTGCCTCGTTATATCCATTGTTGCCATTCATTTTATTAAAAAGCTTGGGAGCAACTGCTTTTCAAATTGTCATTTTAATGATGTTAAAGCCTGTGAGTTCAATTTTTTCACTCTATTGGAGTGAAAAAATTTCTCAAAATAGGCATACCCTTCGAATGAACTTAGTTGGCGCGGGGCTTTTTGCAAGATTGCCTTTTTTGATTGCGTTTTTGTTTGATAATGTTTGGATGTATGTGGGAGCCTCTACTTTATATATGCTCTTTTCAAGAGCTGGAATTCCTGCGTGGATGGAAATTCTAAAAGTAAATTTGCCTGATAAGATTCGTGAAAAATCGTTTTCATTTGGCTCTGCTATTGGTTATGCAGAGGGTGTTTTTATTGCAATTGGGATCGGATCTTTATTAGATAAATCAGATATGTCTTGGAAGATTTTCTTTTTAATAGCGCTTTTTTTAGGGTTGATAGCCCTTTTCATTCAATCATTACTTCCTCTTGGAGAAAAAAAAGAATCTGAAGAAAATGAGGTAACTTTCAGTTGGAAGGAAAGTTTTTTGCGGCCTTGGATTGATTGTTATGAGCTTATGAAAAACAGAAGTGATTTTCGTAAATTTCAATGGGCTTTTATGGTCGGCGGTTTTGGTCTAATGGTGATACAGCCGGTGATTCCGATTTTTTTTACTGAAACTCTTCACATATCTTATAGAGAACTATTAATTGCTTATTCTGTTTGTAAAGCATTTGGATTTGTTCTTACATCGCCTTTATGGAGCCGTGCTCTAAGCTATGTTTCAGTCAATACATTTACATCGTTAGTGTTAGTTGGATTTGCAGTTTTTCCTCTTTTTATTGTTGCAGCAATTGCTCATCCCTATTGGATTTATGTAGCATATTTTATATATGGAATTGCTCAAGCGGGCAGTCATTTGATTTGGCATCTTTCAGGTCCTTTATTTGCAGAAGGAGAAAAAAGCTTGCGTTATAGTGGGGTGAATATTGTGATGGTCGGGATTAGAGGGACTTTAGGGCCACCTCTTGGAGGTGTTTTAGTTGCTTTGTGTGGGCCTATTTTTGTCTTTATTTTAAGTGCCTTATTTTGTCTTAGCGGAACTGCCGCCCTTTTTTTTAGACCTTCTAAATCTACTTCCATTTAAATCTTTTTTTCTAGATAATTTCTCTGCTTCAAAGGAGAATTAATGGATGCTATACAACAACGTTCCCCATCATTGGAGGAGGAATATAAAAGATTCGAAAGTGAAATTGCAGAGCTTTTAGAAGAGACGCCACAAAAAGAGCCCCAGAAAAGTACTTTTACCACTCTAGAACCTTCAAAAAACGCGAAGCGTGAAATTAAAGAGCCTTTAGAAGGGACGCCACAAAAAAAGCGCCGGGAAGGTACTTTTACCACTCTAGAACCTTCAGAAAACGCGAAACCTGAAATTAAAGAGCCTTTAGAAGGGACGCCACAAAAAAAGCGCCGGGAAGGTACTTTTACCACTCCAGAATCTTTAAAAAGGGGGAAAGAAGTAATTTGCTCTTCAGATCCAAAAGAGAAATTAACTCCTAGTAGAAGTAGCGAGTTAGGTGATGCATTACGTGTTTTAATAAACCTGGATAATACACCTACAAGAGAAAGGTATTCTAATATATTTAGACAAGGCTTAGTGGGATTTGATGTTCAGCTACATTCCCCACGTGCAGTAGAAACTCTGCATGACCTTGTGGAAGGAAGAGGGAGTTCTTGGGTAACTAGAGTGGTTGTTATGACTAATGCTGCTGATAATTGTGATTATACTGGGATAAGATTGAGTCATGTAGAAAAATTAAAAAAAAAATCTGGAGGATTTCATTTTTGTCCTTTAGGTCATCCTGAAAGAAGTTCAATTGAAGTGATAGGAACTAATTCTCAAACGGGCGTTTGGGTTGGAAGATATAGAGGTAAAGTCTCTTCATTTTTTCCGGCTTCAATAGCTACTAGAGAAGAGTTAACTAGATTGCTAATTAAAAAAAAATTTGTTGCTAGCTATACAGCAAATGGAAAAATAAAGCAACTCTCTTTGATTAAAAACGGGGAAAACTCATTTTATGTGATTGATTATAGAAGAGTAGCGGCTTCAATTTATACTGTATTTCCTCTCTTTTATGCAAAATATCTAAGTGAAATAGAAGAAGATATTATCATGCCTAGTGGTAGCTCAATAAAAAAACATGATTTGATGACCTATCTTTTGGGAAAAGAAAAATTAGTTCTTCATAAAAAAATAGAAATTTCTATTAGCGATACAGTCCATTTATTAAGATTGGATGGAGAGCTAGGGATACCTGTAGGTTTAGGTGTTTATATCTTTGTTACATCTGAGGAGATGAATTATACACCGAAATGGCCTTGAATAAAATTGACAAATAGGCTCCTATTGCTTTTTCTTAAAGGAAAGGGAGGGCTTTTATGATAAAGGTTTTTACAGCTCCAGCAAGGTATGTTCAGGGGAGGGATGCTTTATCGCAAATAGGGGAGGAATTAGGGGTCTTAGGGATTGAGGGAAAAGCTCTTGTAATCGTTTCAAAGCATTCCGAAAAAGCAACGGGGCAGAAGTGGATTGATAGTTTAAAAAGAGCTCAAATTAAGTGGGAAGTTGAAAGATTTTCCAAAGAGTGCTCAGAAAAAGAAGTTCAAAGATTAGTCCAAGTAGCTGAAAGAGCTAAAGTCGATTTTGTCATCGCAATCGGTGGGGGTAAAGTAAGTGATGTCACAAGAGCTGTTGCAGATAAATTAGGTGTTGAGTTAGTTGTTTGCCCTACGATTATTTCTACAAATACCCCGTGTATGGCCATCTCTGTTATCTATTCAGATAGGGGTGAAATGACTGAGCTTAGGACGTTTAAAAGAAATCCCAGTTTAATTATTGTAGATACAGACGTAATTGCAAAAAGCCCTAAAAGGTATTTAATTGCAGGAATTGGGGATGCAATCGCAACATATTATGAAGCAAGGGGTTGCAAAGATAATTATGTGCAAAATCCAAGAGGTGGGCTTGCAACTGAAGCCGGGTTCGCAATGGCAAAGCTTTGCCGTGATATTCTTTTAAAAGATGGTGTAGGGGCCTTAGCATCAGTTGAAAATCAAACAGTAACGCCTGCCCTTGAAAGAGTTATTGAGGCGTGCACCCTTCTTTCAGGTATGGGTACCGAATTATGTGGCGCTCTTGCGGCACATTCCATCCATAATGGACTTACAGCAGTTTCACAAACGCATTCTTATTATCATGGAGAGAAGGTTGCTTTTTCCCTCTTAGCGCAATTAGTTATGGAGGGAAGGCCTATGAGAGAAATTAAAG
>JACCDV010675963.1_pt1 | contig 11808 bp, 12 predicted proteins | sample 7446131 | NCBI WGS metagenome assembly JACCDV01 (sample SAMN15323448, study PRJNA562643) | freshwater metagenome | isolation source: river surface water | place: USA:Blue River Watershed | collected 2017-08-17
CACCCCGAACGGCTCTGAGCGCTGCGCAGGTACAAAAAAGCCCGGCACAACGACCGGGCGATTGAGGGCCTCGGCGCGTTCAGATTGCGCTGTCGTCCTGCTCGCCAGTGCGGATGCGCACTACGCGGTCGACCGAGGTCACGAAAATCTTGCCATCACCGATCTTGCCGGTGCGCGCGGCCTTGACGATGGCGTCCACACAGCGGTCCACATCCTCGTCCTTGACCACCACTTCGATCTTCACCTTGGGCAGGAAGTCCACCACGTATTCGGCACCGCGGTAGAGCTCGGTGTGACCCTTCTGGCGGCCAAAGCCCTTGACTTCGGTGACCGTCAAGCCGGTTACGCCGCATTCGGCCAGGCCCTCCCGAACTTCTTCGAGCTTGAAGGGTTTGATGACGGCGGTGATCTGTTTCATGGTCTGTGGGTCCTTGTGTGAATCAGGCGCGAAAGCGGTTGGTCATAGGATAGCGCCAATCCTTGCCAAAGCTGCGGTGCGTCACACGGATGCCCACCGGGGCCTGGCGGCGCTTGTATTCATTGAGCTTGATCAGCCGGGTGACCTTCTCCACGTCTGCCGGCTCGTAACCATCGGCGATCAGCGCGGCCACGCCTTCGTCGTTTTCCATGTAGCGCTCGATGATGGCGTCCAGCACCTCGTATTCGGGCAGACTGTCCTGGTCTTTCTGGTCGGGCCGCAGCTCGGCACTCGGCGGCCGCGTGATGATGCGCTCCGGTATCGGGTTGCTGCCCGTGCCGTAGGGGTCATTGGCATTGCGCCAGCGCGCCAGGGCAAACACCCTGGTCTTGAGCACGTCCTTGATGACGGCAAAACCGCCGGCCATGTCGCCATACAGCGTGCAGTAACCGGTGGCCATTTCGCTTTTGTTGCCGGTGGTCAGCACAATCGCCCCGGTCTTGTTGGACAAGGCCATCAGCAGCGTACCGCGAATGCGGGCCTGGATGTTCTCTTCGGTGGTGTCTTCGGGCAGACCGGCAAACTGGCCGGCCAGCGCCGTGCGAAAGCCCTCGAACAGCGGCGCAATCGCGATCTCGTCATAACGCACGCCCAGGCGCTTGACCATGTCGCGGCTGTCGATCCAGCTGATGTCGGCCGTGTAGGGCGAGGGCATCATGACCGCATGCACCTTGTCCGCGCCGATCGCATCGACTGCGCTGGCCAGCACCAGCGCGGAGCCGATGCCACCCGACAGGCCCAGGATCGCGCCCTTGAAACCGTTCTTGCCCAAATAGTCGCGCACGCCCAGCACCAGCGCGTCCCACAGCTCGGCCTCAGGTGTGGGTAAGGGTTGCAGCGTTGCAGATTCCAGTACCGCCCGGCCCTGCTGCAGATGCAGCTCCAGGTCCAGTGCCGCCTCGCGAAAGCCTTCCGCGCGCGCCACCACGGCACCGGCAGCGTCCAGCGCAAAGGAACGGCCCTCGAAAACGACCTCGTCCTGTCCGCCCACCAGGTGGGCGTAGACCAGCGGCAGACCGGTGTCCTGCACGCGCTCGCGCATGCGCTGTTCACGTTCGGCGCTTTTGCCTGCGTGGAAGGGCGAGGCATTGAGCACGGCCAGCACCTGAGCGCCCGCATCGCGGGCCAGGCGAGCCGGTGCCTCGAACCAGGCGTCTTCGCAAATGAGCAGTCCCACGCGCACGCCCGCCACCTCGAACACGCCCGCGTCTTCGCCGGGCGTGAAATAGCGGCGTTCGTCGAACACCTGGTAGTTGGGCAACTCGCGCTTGTCGTAATGGGCGACGATCCGGCCTTCGCACAGCACCGAGGCGCGGTTGTGGCGGCGCGTGACGGCCACGCTGCGGGTGCGAACACCGCCACCTTCGGGGTGACCGACCACGACGTGCAGACCCTGTAACCCCGCCAGCTCGCGGGCGATGGTTTTCAGGGCATCATCACAGGCGTCGATGAAGGCGGGACGCAGGAACAGGTCTTCGGCCGCGTAGCCGCAGATCGACAGTTCGGGCGTGAGCACGAGCCGGGCGCCGCGGGTGTAGGCCTCGCGGGCGCAATCGATGATCTTTCGGGCATTGCCCGCCATGTCGCCCACGACAAAATTGAGCTGGGCAACGCAAATCTGGAGAGTCATACAGGTGCAGGACAGTGTGAGGGGCGATTATGTCACCCGGGTCTTTGACCGCATGGACGCCGTGGACGGCTGCGTCTGGGACGCGCTGCTGGAAGCGCAGGCCACGCCCACGCCCTTCATGCGCCACGCCTGGCTGCAGGCCATGACGGACAGCGGCTCGGCCATCCCCCAAACCGGCTGGGCCTTGCGCCTGTTGACCCTCTGGCAGGGTGACGCCCTGGCCGCTGCCTGCCCGGTCTGGCTCAAGGGCCATTCGCGGGGCGAATACGTGTTCGACTGGGCCTGGGCCGAAGCCTATGAGCGTCACGGCCTGCCTTACTACCCCAAGGCCATCGTGGCCTCGCCCTTCACCCCGGTACCCGGCAGCCGGCTGCTGGCCCGCACCGCTGATGACCGCGCCGCCCTGCTGCAGGCCCTGACCGGATGGTGCGAGGCCGAAGCCCTGCCCTCGCTGCACATCCTGTTCGGCGACGACACCGACCAGACCGCCTGTCGGCAAGCCGGCCTGATGCTGCGCCAGCAGGTGCAGTTCCACTGGCAAAACCCGGGCTGGCGCGACTTTGAGGATTTTCTGGCCAGCCTGAACCAGGAGAAACGCAAAAAGATCCGGCAGGAGCGGCGCAAGGTGCGCGAGGCGGGCGTGGTGTTCCGCGCCGTGACGGGCCGCGAGGCCAGCGTGGCCGACTGGGCCTTTGTGCAACAGTGCTACCAGCAGACCTATTGGGAGCACGGCAACCCGCCGTATTTGCAATCGGGCTTTTTCGAGGCCATGCGCCGGGACATGCCGGACAACTGGCTGCTGTTCATCGGGGAGCGGCCCGGTCCGCAGGGGCTCGAACCGATGTCCATGAGCCTGATCGGCCTGCAGAGGGGCGATGATGGCTCACCCCAGGTGGCATATGGCCGCTACTGGGGCGCCACGCAGCGCGTCGATTGCCTGCATTTCGAGGCCTGCTACTACCAGCCGATCGAATGGTGCATCCGGCATGGCGTGCAGCGCTTTGAAGGCGGCGCCCAGGGCGAGCACAAGATGGCGCGCGCCCTGCTCCCCGTTCAAACGGCCAGCGCCCACTGGATTGCCCACCCGGGCTTTGCCGAACCGATCGGCCGCTTTCTGGAACGCGAGCGCGAAGGCGTCGCCAACTACCTGGAGATGCTGACGGAGCACAGCCCGCTGCGCCAGCGGGAAAGGGATCAGGCCTGAGCGGCAGTGGCCACCACTTCGATGCGCCAGGCCGGGTCGGCCAGCGCAGCCTGGACCGTCGCCCGCGGCGGCGCACTGCCGGGCACCACCCAGGCGTCCCAGACCTCGTTCATGGCCGCGATGTCGCGGATGTCGGACAGGTAGATCTGTACCCGCAGCAGGCGTGTCCTGTCACTGCCGGCCTCGGCCAGGCGCTGCTCGATCTGGCGTAGCACATCGGCGGTCTGACTGCGGATGTCGGTCTCGGCACATTCGGGCACCATGCCGGCCAGATAGACGACGCCATTGAAAATGGCGGCTTCGCTGTAGCGTGCGGTCACATGCAAACGTTCAATGGTGTTCATGACTTCTTGCTGCCCAGTCTGGATTCGGTGCCGGCCATCAGGCGATTGATGTTTTCACGGTGGCGCCAGATCAGCAGCACCGCCATGACCGACAGGCAGAGCACCTCGGGCCTGCTGGCTTGCCAGGCGACGCCGTCACCAAAAAGGTAGAACACCGGAGCAAACACCGCAGCCACCATCGAAGCCAGCGACACATAGCGGCTGAAGTACACGATGATCGCAAAGCTCAGCACCGTGGCCAGCGCCAGCAGACCATTCATGCCGACCAGCACGCCCACCGCCGTGGCCACGCCCTTGCCGCCGGCAAAGCCAAAGAACACCGGGTACAGGTGACCCAGAAACGCGGCCAGTCCAGCCATGGCTGCCGTGCCGCTGCCCAGGCCATGTTCCGGCCCGAGGGCCAGCACCAGCGCCACCGGCACACCGCCCTTGAGGGCGTCGAACAGCAGGGTCAGGATGGCTGCCTTCCTGCTGCCCGAACGCAGCACATTGGTGGCCCCCGGGTTCTTGCTGCCATAACTGCGCGGATCGGACAGGCCCATCAGGCGGCTGACGATCACGGCAAAGCTCAGCGAGCCCAGCAGGTAACTGGCGAGTACCACCACCATTGGCAACAGGTTTTCCATAATCATGAAGATCAGTCAAGGAATCGCATTGTAGGAGGCCGCCGCTGCGACCGAAGCGCTTGCCTTAGCCACAACGCTTCATTCGCGAGCGGGGGCTCGCCCCCACAAAAACTCATGGTTTCTCGATGGCACAGCGCACCGGTTTCGCACCCAGCAGCTGCACGCAGACCTGCGGATCGATTCCCACCAGATACCCTCGCCGCCCGCCATTGATGGCGATGCGCGGCAAGGTCAGGATGGTTTCCTCGATGAACACCGGCATCTGCCGGCGTGTGCCAAAGGGCGAAGTGCCACCCACCAGGTAAGCGCTGTGGCGATTGGCCACTTCAGGCGCACAGGGTTCCACCGATTTGGCCCCGATCTGTCGTGCCAGGTTCTTGGTCGACACATTGCGGTTGCCATGCATCAGCACCACCAGGGGTTGGGCATCCTGGTTCTGCATGATGAGGGTCTTCACGACAGTGAAAGGATCGAGGCCCAGCACGGCCGCACTGTGCTGGGCACCGCCATGTTCCAGGTACTCGTAAGGGTGTTCGGTGAAGTCCACCCCGTGCTGGCGCAGCAGCGCCGTGGCCGGGGTTTCACTGACGCGGTCTTTTTTAGCCATGGGTCGTAGGAATGGAGACGGCTACGGCCCTGCGGGCCTTGCAATGACACAACAGGCCGTCATTGCGAGCGAAGCGCGGCAATCCATGACAGCCGCATGAAGTCAGAGCGCTGGGTCGCGCAGTTCCCAGCGGATGGCGTCGATCTTCTGCAGCAGCTCCGGGCCCAAGGTGATGTCCCAGGCCTTGAGGTTTTCATCGAGCTGCGCAGCGGAGGTCACACCAATGATGGTGCTGGCCACGCTCCAGCGGTGGTAGCAGAAGGCCAGCGCCATCTGGGTGGGCGTGAGGCCATTGTCACGCGCCAACTGGTTGTAGCGGCGCGCGGCCACCAGGGCTTCTTCACGGCCCCAGCGCTGCTTGCGCACCGACTCATAGCTCGAAATGCGCGCGTCGGGGGCCTTGTCGCCCGTGAAACCGCTCTGGTCATATTTGCCGGTCAGCGCGCCAAAGGCCAGCGGCGAGTAGGCCAGCATCGACACCTTGAGACGGTAGCAGGTCTCGTCCAGGCCGTTGTCGTAGAAGCGGCTGGTCAGGGCATACGGGTTCTGCACCGTCATCGCACGCGGCAGGCCGTGCTGCTCGGCCAGGCGCACAAACTCATGCACGCCATAAGGGGTTTCGTTGGACAAACCGATGTAGCGCACCTTGCCCGCCTTGACCAGTTGGGCCAGGGCTTCGAGCTGTTCGTGGATGGAGGTGACCGACTTGTCCTTGGCCGGGTCGAAATAGCTCATGCCAAACACCGGCACATGGCGCTCGGGCCAGTGGATCTGGTAGAGGTCAATGACGTCGGTTTTCAGGCGCCTCAAGCTGCCGTCGCAGGACTTCAGGATATCCTGCGCCGTCATGCCGCCGCCCTCACGGATCCAGGGCATGCCGCGCGAGGGCCCCGCCACTTTGGTGGCCAGCACCAGCTTGTGGCGGGCGCCTGGATTCTTCTCGAACCAGTTCCCGATGATGGTCTCGGTGGCGCCGCAAGTTTCAGCCTTGGCCGGCACCGAATACATCTCGGCCGTGTCAATGAAGTTGATGCCCGCATCCAGCGAGCGGCTGAGGATGGTGTGGGCATCGGCCTCCTTGACCTGTTCACCAAAGGTCATGGTGCCCAGGCAGATGGGCGTGACATGGAGGTCGCTGGTGCCGAGTTGAACCTTGTTCATGGGTCTGTTGATGATCAGTGTTCCAAAAGGCGGAATTTTGTCACGGCACCGGGACAAGGCAAGGCACACCGGTGACGCGGCAGTCTGGAGATGGCCACGCTTCGCTCGCCATGACGGCACACGTCATCGCGAGGAGCGCAGCGACGTGGCGATCATCCAGCACGGGCCTTCGCCCGCTCTTGCTCCTGCAGTCGCAGCACACGGCGCAAGACCTTGCCGGTCGTCGTCATGGGCAGCTGCTCAATGAATTCGATTTCCTTGGGGTATTCGTAAGGCGCCAGCAGGCCGCGCACATGGGCCTGCAGGGCCTGTCGTACCTGGTCTTCAAATGCGGCCGTGTCCGCCACGCGCGCGCGCTCGGCCAGCGCGTCGGGCGAGAGCACCACATAGGCCTTGACCAGTGCGCCGCGTTCCGGATCGGGCTTGGGCACCACGGCGGCGTTCTGCACCGTCGGGTGCTTGACCAGACAGTTCTCGATCTCGCCCGGGCCAATGCGGTAGCCGGCGGCCTTGAACATGTCGTCGGTGCGGCCCTGGTACCAGAGGTAACCATCTTCGTCACAAACCGCGACATCGCCAGTGCGGCACCAGTCGCCGGTGTACTTGTTGCGGGTGGCCTCATCGTTGTGCCAGTAACCCAGGAAGAACACCGGGTCGGGCTGGCCGTGCACATCGAAGCGGTTCACCGCCACCTCGCCCGGCGTGCCGCACGGGCACTCCCGGCCGTGCTCGTCGATCACCGCGACACGGTGGCCCGGGTAGCCCTTGCCCATGCTGCCCGCCCGGGGTGGCCAGAAGAGGCTGCAGTTGCCGACGACGTAATTGATCTCGGTCTGCCCGAACATCTCGTTGACCATCACGCCCAGCTGGTCGCGGCACCAGGCGAACACCGCATCGCCTACCGCCTCACCCGCGCTCATGATCGCCTGCAGCTTCAGGCGGTAGCGGCTGCGCGGCGCGGGCACCGCCTTCATCATGGCCTTGAGCGCGGTCGGGAACAAAAAGGTGTGCGTCACGCCATGCGCCTGCAGGATGTCGAACGCGACCTCAGGCGAAAACCGGCCATTGAAGGCCACGATCGGTCGACCGAAATACAGACTGGGCAGCAGCGCGTCCATCAGCCCGCCAGTCCAGGCCCAGTCGGCTGGAGACCAGAAGAGGGCACTCGACGAACTGCCCTGGCGCTGGGGATCAAAGCCGAACCAGTTCTGGCTACAGACGAAGCCGGTCAGGTTACCGATCAGCGCCCGGTGCGGGATCAGCGCACCCTTGGGGTTACCTGTGGTGCCGCTGGTGTAGATCAGCACCGCCGGGTCCTCGGCACGGGTGCGCACCGGTTTGAAAGTGACGGGTTGGCGGCGCAGAGAGGACTCGTAATCCAGGTCAGCCTGGTCAGCGACTGCCCCCACCCCGATCACGGTGCGCAGGCCAGGACATTCCTGACGGACCTGCGCGAGCGCCTCCCAGGCGGCCTCGTCGGCAATGGCCACTGCGGCCCGGCTGTCCTGGATGCGAAAGGCCAGCGCCTCGGGGCCAAAGAGCATCGACAGCGGCATGGCGACCGCTCCCATCTGCAGCACCGCCATGTAGGCGACCGCGGTCTCGAAGCGTTGCGGCAGCACGATGGCCACCCGGTCGCCGCGCCGCACGCCCTGCGTCGCCAGCACATGGCTCAGACGGTTGGCGGCAGCCTGCAGCTGGGCAAAGGTCCAGCGCCGACCCAGGCCCCTGCCGGCCACATGCTCGCGGATGGCCACAGCCTGGGCCGTGGATGGCTCGGCGGCCCAGCGGCCACAGCAGACCTCGGCGATGTTGAAGAACACCGGGACCTTCCAGCCAAAGCCCTGGTGCAGGCTGGCGTAATGATCTGCGGGGTGATCGGCGGTGTCTGTGCTGCAGTCCTGGGGGCGACGGCTGGCCATGGTGTGTCTCCTTATGATCGGCGGAGTATGTACCAAGTCCTCAGACCTTCAACGAGCACCTTTGTGTCACTGCGCGGCTGCCGCTACCACCTGCTGCAGTGGGGATCGTCCGATACCAGCGAACCACCTCTGCTGCTGGCGCACGGCTGGATGGACGTGGCCGCTTCCTGGCAATTCATGGTGGACGCTCTGAGCGAAGCCTTTGTGCAGCGGCGCCGCATCATCGCCTTCGACTGGCGCGGCTACGGCCTGACCGAAACGCCGCCGACCGACAGCTACTGGTTCCCCGACTACCTGGGCGATCTGGACGCACTGCTCGACGTGCTCAGCCCGGATCAAGCGATCGATCTGGTGGGCCACAGCATGGGTGGCAATGTGGTGATGATGTATGCAGGTGTCCGGCCCCAGCGCATCCGCCGGCTGGTCAACCTCGAAGGCTTCGGCATGGCCGCCACCCGCCCTGCGCAAGCGCCTGCCCGCTTGGGTCAGTGGCTCGACGAACTGCGCCAGCTGCGCGAGGGCGCCATCGACATCAAACCCTACCCCGACGTTTCTGCCGTGGCCGATCGGCTGATGAAAACCAACGGCCGGCTGCCGCGGGACAAGGCCGAATGGCTGGCCCGGCACTGGGCACGTCCTGACGCGCAAGGTCAATGGCGTATCCTGGGCGATGCCGCCCACAAGATCGTCAACCCTTACCTCTACCGGGTGGAAGAGGCCCTGGAGATCCTGAACCGAATCTCCGCGCCGGTGCTGGCCGTCGAGGCTTCGGACGATTCCCTGGGCCAGTGGTGGAAAGGCAAGTACACCCTAGAGGAATACCACCAGCGGCTGCAATCGGTGCCCCATCACAGGATTGCCCGCATCGAGGATGCAGGGCACATGCTGCAACATGACCAGCCGCAAGCATTGGCCGCGATGATCGAGGCATTTCTGTACCCATCGCATTGAGGAGACAGGAAGTCATCGAACGGCTGGATCAACCCCCCTACAATCCTGCAAATACGAAAACTTACTTTCATGCAATGCGCGCCCTCCGTACCTACCTGACGCTGCTTCTGGCCATCATTTTTTCCGTCCCGGCCATGGCATCTGAGCGTTACTGCCCACAATTCCTTTCAAAACCAGATGCGCCGCCACCCACACATCGCGGCGAAATCACTTTTTCCCCTTACACGATTCACTGGAGCAACAACCCTGAACACAAGAACGTCGTGCTTCTGGCACTGGATGAGCAGTTGCCTGGAGGACGTCTGTGCGGTATCAGCGTCTTCTCCAATTCTTTCGGACAGCCGTCCACCTATGTCTATGCCGGCCAACAGTTCAATCGGTTTTTGGGGCAGCCCAATGTCTTTTTGAAAGTCACGGCCGGGATCATGTATGGCTATGTAGGCGAATATCAGAACAAGGTTCCCCTGAACTACCGCGGATTCTCTCCGGCCATCATTCCATCGCTCGGCTACAAGCTCACCGAGCATGACTCTGTACAGATCAAGCTGCTGGGTACCGCTGGCTTGATGTTTTCATGGGGACGCCAGTTCTGACGCCCCTCTCAGCTCAGGTCAAGCCTCCATCGATTCGCAGCGCCAGCTTACCCATCTGCTGTCCTGAAGCCAGTCGATCAAGCGCGGTACGCACCTGATCCATCGCATAAATACAGTCCATCACCGGCCGCAGCCTGTGCTGTACGCAAAAGCGCAGCAGTTCCTGCAATTCCGCCAGATTGCCCAACGTGGAACCATAAATCTTCAGCTGCGGGATGAAAACACGGCGCAGGTCAGCACCCGGTCACCGAGTTTGGGATCGCACGTCATCGCAGCGTCTACCCCAATCATCGCTGCTTCTACTCCAGTCATTGCAGCCCCTGCCCCAGTCATCGCGAGCGCAGCGTGGCGATCCATAGTCTGCCGCGTCACCTCGCGCCTCGCAGTGACATCCCTGGTTGAGGCATGTTGCTCATCGCACTCCACCACCACGCCTGCACCGTCAATCCCCATGATTTGCGGCAGCGTGTGGGTGATGCCGGCACCGCTGTCACGCATGTAAAGGTCAACGCGGTTCAGCGTAGCCGCCTGCACGCGCACGAGCACCTCGCCGGGTTGCCGCACAGGCATGGGCCGCTCGCCGATCGCCACCACTTCGTTGCCACCATGGCCTGTCAGGTACACCGCTTTCATCGTCGTGTCTCCTTTTGCTGGCTCAGGCCTTGTGCGCCTGTCCCCAATAGTGGTAGGTCAGTACACGCGGACCCTGGATATAACCCTGTTCCAGCTGCACGTTCAGCCCGGCGTCACGCAGCAGCAGCGGCACGTCCCGCGTGAGGTGACAGCCCCCGGCCAGCGGTTTCCACAGCGGTTCGATACGCTGCTGCCATTGCACCAGTGAGGCGTCGGGCGCGCGCCCGTGCTCGCAAAACAGTAACCGCCCGCCCGGTTTGAGCACGCGGCGCACCTCGTGCAGGGCGGCGGCGGGGTCAGGAATGCTGCACAGTGTGTAGGTGCAGACCACGGTGTCAAAGCTGTCGTCGGGCAGCGGCAGGCGCTCGGCCGACAGGCCTACCAGCTCGACGTCGATGCCGGCCTTCCGGCTGCGCCGCTCCGCCAGGCGGTGCATCTGCAGCGCCGGGTCCACGCCCACCAGCTGCGTTAGCCGGGATCGGTCGTAGAACGGGAGGTTGCGCCCCGTGCCCATGCCGATCTCGAGCACACGGCCACGGGCCTGCGGCACCAGCGCCTGCCGCCTGGCCTGCACCATGGGCAGGCCGCACGCGATGTCGATCAGCCAGGGCAGCAGGTATCGGTCGTACCAGTTCATGTGACTATTGTGCACCTCGGCATTCGGCCGCAAGGGCTGCCTGCTTGACGGTGCTTTGTGGGAGCGCGCCCCTGCGCGCGAATGAAGAGGTGCCACAGCCCAGCAACTCTTCGCCCGCAGGGGCGGGCTCCTACGGGGGGTGACCCTTCAGTCACGCTTGGCCACCAGCGTCAGGATGTCGTAGCTCGCCACCAGCTCGCCGTCCTGGTTGGTGACTTCCACGTCCCATGCGACCACGCCTTGCCCCACGCCGTTGGCGTCTTTCTTGTTGCGGTCGATCTTGCGCTTGGCGGTCAGGCGCGCCTGGATGGTGTCGCCAATGCCCACGGGCTTGACGAAGCGCAGCGTGTCCAGGCCGTAGTTGGCCAGCACCGGACCGGGCGCGGGCGAGACGAACAGACCGGCAGCGGCCGACAGCACGAAGTAGCCGTGCGCGATGCGTTTGCCAAAAGGCGAATCCTTGGCAGCGATCTCGTCGAAGTGCATGTAGAAATAGTCGCCCGACAGGCCACCGAACATCACGATGTCGGCTTCGCTGACGGTGCGGCGGTGGGTGAGCAGGCTCTCGCCGATCTGCAGGTCTTCAAAGTGGCGGCGGAAGGGGTGGACCTCGGTCTCGATCAGCTTGGCGCCACGCATGTATTCGCCGGTGACGGCCGCGATCATGGTCGGCGAGCCCTGCACGGCCGTGCGCTGCATCAGGTGCTTGACGGCGCGGATGCCGCCGAGCTCTTCACCACCTCCCGCGCGGCCTGGGCCGCCGTGCTTGAGCGGGGGCAGCGGCGAGCCGTGGCCCGTCGATTCGACGGCAGCTTCGCGGTCCAGGATGTGCAGGCGGCCGTGCAGCGCAGCGGCCACCGGGATCATGCGGGCCGCGGTCTGCGGGTCTTTGGTCACCAGCGTGCCCACCAGGCTGCCCTGACCACGCGCGGCCAGTTGCAGGGCTTCTTCGATGCCGTCGTAGGGCATGAGAGTGCTGACCGGACCAAAGGCTTCCACGTCGTGCACGCTGTCGGTCTGCA
>JACCDV010759701.1_pt1 | contig 11806 bp, 11 predicted proteins | sample 7446131 | NCBI WGS metagenome assembly JACCDV01 (sample SAMN15323448, study PRJNA562643) | freshwater metagenome | isolation source: river surface water | place: USA:Blue River Watershed | collected 2017-08-17
CAACGCCTTGGTGGCCCGCCATGTGGCCCAGGCTGTGGGCGTGGCCTGCGAGCGGGTCGTCACCGGGCGAGAACTCAACGATATGGGCGATGAGGCCCTGATGCATGTGGCACGGCAAGTCACGGTGTTTGCCGAGGTGGACCCCAACCAGAAAGAGCGCATCATTTTGGCGCTGCAAAAAACCGGGCACGTGGTCGGCTACATGGGCGATGGCATCAATGACGCATTGGCCTTGAGGGCCGCCGATGTGGGCATCTCGGTGGACACGGCAGTGGATGTGGCCAAGGATGCGGCGGACTTTGTGTTGCTCTGCAAAGACCTGGGCATTTTGAGTCAGGGCATCGACGAGGGGCGGTCCACGTTTGCCAACACCTTGAAGTACATCCTGGCCACCATCAGTGCCAACTTCGGCAACATGTTCAGCATGGCGGCAGCGTCCATTTTTTTGCCTTTTTTACCGCTGTTGGCGTCGCAGGTCTTGCTCAACAATTTTTTGTCCGACATTCCCGCCACCACCATTGCGGGCGACCGGGTGGACTCCGAGTGGGTGGCCAAGCCACGCCATTGGGACACAGTCTTCATACGCAACTACATGGTGGTGTTTGGCTTGATCAGCTCCTTGTTCGATTTGTTGACCTTTGCGGTGTTGTTGTGGATCTTTCAGACCGGTCCGCAAGCGTTTCGTACGGGCTGGTTCATTGAATCCTTGATGACCGAATTGGTCATTGCTTTGGTGGTGCGCACACGCAGGCCGTTTTACCGAAGCCGGCCGGGCAACTGGTTGTTGGGCAGCACCGCTGCGGTGCTGACCGTGGCTTTGGCCTTGCCGTATTGGCCGGGCGTGGAGGTCTTGGGTTTTGTGCCATTGCCCGCGCCCTTGATGCTGGGCGTGATTGGCCTGACGTTGGCGTATGTGGGGGTGGTCGAGTTGGCCAAGAAGCGCTTTTATGCGCGGGTTGACCAACGCGGACAGGCTTGATCAGTGTTTGCGGGCACGCAGCCACAAGTCCAGCGCCAATGCCACCGCTGCCCCCGTGCCTGCAGCCATCATCAGCGATTTGAAGGGTTTGTCCTGGATGTAGTGCTGCGCCACTTCGCTGACGTGGTGGGTTTGTTGGACGACTTTCTGGCGGGCTTGCGTGGCCATGTCGATGCCGCTGTGGGGCAGGTCTTGCAGCGCTTCGCTGACACGGTCGGCCACCCGGTGGAGTGCAGCCCGCATGTCTTGTGCGTTGTCGGGGGTGCAGTCAGATGTTGCGCAGCACGCAGGGCTGGCGCTGGCGGCGGTGTTGGGGGTGCTCGGTGATTCGGTCATGACAGGCCTTTGCAGTGAATGAGTAAGAGGGGCATTCACTGTAAAAACCGCGTGCGCCGTTGTCTGTGGTGCGGCGAACCGAAAGGGCTTCAACCGCGCAAAGCGCTGCTGCGCTTGATCTCGCGCAGCATGTAAAGGTAGAGGCTTTGAACCTTGTCGCGTGCCCAGGGCGTGCGGCGCAAAAACTTCAGGCTGGAGCCGATGCTGGGCTCGTGCGTGAAGCAGCGGATCGGGATCAGGCGCCCCAGCTCTTGCCAGCCGTAATGGTCGGCCAGTTGGGTGACGATCATCTCCAGCGTCAGGCCGTGCAAGGGGTTGCGCGGTTGCGCGGGTTTATCAATGGGGGTCATGACGAAGGCATTGTTCAGAGGTTGTGCTGCGATTGTCGGTCATGGTTCGTGGAGGGACGCTGGAACGTGAGGTCTCGCACGGATGTCGAGGGCGGGCATGGTTAATGTGCGGGGGTGTCGGGTGTTGTCAAGAGCGCTCTGGGGAGGGCCGCCGGGTGAGCGCCGTTCGACACGAGGATTGGAGACCTTTGCCGATGCCCATTCAGGCTTTGACACCAGCCCAGTTGCGTGTGCGCGTGGATGCTGGCACGCTCGGCTTTGCCGACACCTCGCAGTTGCCAAATGGGCCTTTGCCTTGGATCGGGCAGGCCCGCGCCGAAGAGGCCGCACGCTTTGGCATGGAGATGGCGCAGCCGGACTACAACCTGTTTGTGCTGGGCGAGGTGGGCAGTGGCCGCACCACCTTGCTGGGGCAGATGATGCGGGCACAGGCGGCGCGGCGGCCCGTGCCACCGGACCTTTGTTATTTGCATAATTTTGAGCAGGAAGAGCGCCCCATGGCCTTGCGCATGCCCGCAGGCCAGGGTCGGCAACTGCGCCAGTTGATGGCGCAGTTGGTCAAGCGTTTGCAGGCCGAAATTCCCAAGCGCCTGGGCCAAGACGATTTCAAGGCCGAGAGCCAACGCATCGCGCAGGCCTGCACGCAGGAAAAGGACCGGGGCTATGCCGAGCTCAGTGCGTATGCCGAGGCGCACAGCTTTGGCCTGATGCGCGATGAAGGTCACATGGTCTTCACGCTCAAGAACGACAAGGGCGAGCCGGTGACCGCAGGTGAGGCCTTGGCGCGGACCCCGGCGCAACGTTTGGCGGTTGAGCAGGCCGAAGAGGCGCTGCGCAACGAGATCAGTCGCTATCTGGAAAAAGTGCAGGCCATGGAGCGGGTCATGAACGAGGGCTTGGCGGCTTTGCGCAGACAGACCATCAAGCCTTTGCTGGAGCATGAGTTGCAGTTGGTGCGCAATGGGTTGCAGGTTTCGTTGCGCGACGACGTGCGATTGGGACACTTTTGGGAGCAGGTGCAGCACGCCGTGCTGGAGGCGCTGGAGTTGTTTCAGCCGGGGGAGGATGAGGCGGTGCGTTTGCAGGCACTGGAACAGGTGCTGTTGCTCTTGCGTGTGAACGTGGTGGTGGACAACCACGGGCTGGAGGGGGCACCGGTGATTCTGGAGGACAACCCCTTGTTTCGAAAGTTGTTTGGCAGCATCGAATATGTCTCGGATGGGGATGCTTTGTTCACCGATTTTTCACACATCCGTGCGGGCAGTTTGCTGCGGGCCCATGGGGGTTTTTTGATGCTGCATTTGCGTGACCTGCTGGCCGATGAGCCGGTTTGGGAAAAGTTGCGTCGCTTCATGCGCAGTGGCTGTTTGCAGATTGAGGAGTCGGGCATGATGCACGCGCCGGTGGCGGCGGTTTCGCTGGAGCCCGAGGTGGTGGATGTGCAGGTCAAGATTGTGCTGGTGGCTTCGGTGGACGAGTACTACGCGGTGCAGGCGGCAGACCCGGAGTTCGCGCGGCGGTTTCGTTGCAAGGTGGATTTTGTCGAGAGCTTTGTGGCCACGCCCGAGTCGGCCCAGGCCACGGCGGTCTTTGTGGCGCATGTGTGCCAGCGCAAGGGTTTGCTGCATTTTGCAGCCGATGCGGTGGCGGCACTCATCGAAGAAACCCACCGGCAGGCCCAGGACCAGCGCAGGCAGAGCGCGCTGTTTGCCTTGTCCGAAGCCTTGGTGATGGAAAGCTGCGAGTTGGCGCAGCGGCGCAGGGCATCTATTGTGCAGGTGGATGACGTGCAGGCCGCGCTGCGTGCACGCAGGCGGCGATTGAATTACCCGGAGCAACGTTTGTTCGAAACCATTGCCGATGGCGAGCGTTTGATCGAGGTGCGTGGCGAGCGCGTGGCCCAGCTCAATGGTTTGTCGGTGGTGGACCTGGGGGACTACAGTTTTGGCTTTCCGGTGCGTGTGACCGCACGCACGTATGCGGGCGAAGACGGCTTGCTCAACATCGAACGCGAGGTCGAGTTGTCAGGGCCGATCCATGACAAAGGCGTACTGATCTTACACAGCCATTTGTCGGCCTTGTTCGCGCACATCGCGCCGCTGGCCTTGAATGCGGCGGTGGTGTTCGAGCAGGAGTACGGCGGCGTTGAGGGCGATTCGGCATCGTGTGCGGAGTTTTATGCCTTGCTGTCCAGTCTGGCCGATGTGCCGATTCGCCAGGGTATTGCGGTCACGGGCGCGATCAACCAGCACGGCGAGATCTTGCCGGTGGGTGGCATCAACGAGAAGATCGAAGGCTATTTCCGCAGCTGTGAACTGCTGGGCCTGGACGGACAACAAGGCGTCTTGATGCCGGCGCGCAACCGGCGTCACCTCATGCTCCACGATGATGTGCTGCAGGCGGTGGCCGATGGACGGTTCCACATTTACACCGCCGATGAGGTGGGCGAGGGTATGGCCTTGCTCACGGGTGTGGCCTTTGGCGCACCATGCGCAAAGACCTATGCGACTGATTCGGTGTTGGGCCGCGCACAGAAAAAATTGCAGATGTTTCGCCAAGCCTGCATGGCTTTGAATGGGCACCATGAGCCTGCACGGGACAAACGTGTCCGGCATCAAGGACGTTGAAGTCGCACATGCGCAGTACTGGTTTGGAAGTAAAGCCGCTCACCAATATTGAGGATTTCTCGCTACAGGTTCTGTACTTAAGCTGAGGGCATCGTTGGCACTGTCTCCCATTGAGACAGTGCCCAGTGTTTCCGCTTCATCGCGGACTTCTGAGTGAAGGATGTATCGATGTGCATTGATCTGGTGCTGGCGGACCCTTACCCTGTCGTGCTCGACGGTTTGAGTCATGTGTTTCACGATGCGTCGGAGTTTTCCATCAAGTCCTGTGTTCACCATGGCGATGCGGCTTTGCAGGCGGTGCGGCATCACCGGCCCCACATTCTGGTCATGGACTTGTCATTGACGCAAAGGAGTGGCCTGTCTTTGCTGGACGAATTGCGATCGCCGGATGTCCAGACTTTGCCTGTGGTGTTCACGGGCGCGCCCATCGGCGAGGTGATGCAGGCCATTGACCTGGGCGTCCAAGGACTGGTCTCCAAGGAGAAATCGAGTCATGTCTTGTCCCGGTGCATCAAGTCTGTGCATGCAGGAGGGCAGTGGCTGGACTGTGATTTGACGGTGAAGACGATGTCTTTGCTGCTCGAACAGAAAAAGAAAAATGCACAGGCTTCACATTTGCTCACGCCACGTGAGTTGATGGTGGCGCGCATGGTGACCGAAGGTTGGCCCAACAAAAAAATTGCCAGCAAATTGTTCATCAGCGAGGGCACCGCCAAGCTGCATTTGCACCATGTTTATCAAAAACTCAATTGCCCCGGCCGCATGTCCTTGCAGCGTTTCATGCAGGACCAAGGCCTGGTGTGAACGTGCGTTGACCTGTTGACCCGATGAATCACAACTCGAAAGGAATTTCCATGAACGATGACCACCCCTTGATGGAGGCGACCTGTGCAGAACATGCGAGCGAGCATTTTCGGCGTGCGTCGGAGGAATTGCTGCATGCCTATCAACGCAACAAGGAAGCGAGCCGGCATCATGAGGCGGGGGCTTTCAAGGCCTCCTTGCACCACGTCAAGTTGTCCACGCACCATGCTTTCAAGGCCCATGAGCATTTGAAACAGGCTTTGTTCATCACTGAAAAGATGGGGGCCATGGATGGGGGGCTGTTGACGATGCGTGGTGTTTCGCAGGTTTCGTCGGGCCTTCAATGAGCTGTGTTGTAAATGACGCACATCGCGCTGCTATGTGCTGTACCGCACGGTCGTGCGACTGCGGTGTTTCTATACTGGCCTCTGTATATGAGGCTGTGCATAAGCAACGCATGACGAGGACGCTCTACCTGGCTGCGATGGGCTGATACCCAATTGAATTGAATCGCGAAAGGATTGAACATGTCGATACGCGTTTTATTGTCTTCCAAGCACAAGGTGGTTTCCGAAGGGATTGCCGCCGTATTGCGAACCCACCATGACATGAACCTGGTGGGGATTTCGGAAAACACCGAACGCACAGAAGCGCTGTGTGATGAAACCCAGCCGGATGTGGTGCTTGTGGGCATTCATTCGAACGGGGTGCAGGAACGAGACCTCATGCAAAAGCTCTCGCATTCTCCAGCGCCGCGCCACATCGTGGCTTATTCCAGTGAGTCCGATCGCCACGGCATCATCGAAATTCTGGACGCGGGGGCCAAAGCCTATGTGTCCACGACCAGCAGCATTGATGAGTTGATGTCAGCGATCCGCGCGGCCGCAGCGGGTCGTACTTTTTTGTGCCAGTCTGCCGCCAGCCAAATGATGGAGAGTGTGCGCCAGTCCCGTTCCGGTGACATCGCGGTGCGTTCGCATTTGGGCGGACGTGAGGAGCAGGTGTTGCGCCTGATTGCCGATGGGTATTCGTCCAAGGAAATTGCCCGCAATTTGCAGATTGCCCCCAGCACCGTGGAAGTCCATCGCCGCAACATCATGCGCAAGGTGGGCTTGCACAAGGTGGCCGATTTGACGCGTTACGCCATCCGCAATCAGATGGTGTCGGTGTAGCGCGTCAGCACTGTTGTAGTTTGGCGGGGTGCTGCAGCAGGCGTTCGTATTCCTGCTGGATCACGCCATAGCATTCGCAGACCCTGTTTTCGAGTTCGGCGCGGTCGAGCACGGTGATGTGGCCGCGCGAGTAGTGGATCACGCCGTTCTTCATCAGGCGTTTGGCCGCCAGCGTCACGCCTTCGCGGCGCACGCCGAGCAGTTCAGACATGAGTTCGTGTGTCATCGCGATGGTGTTGCCATCCATGCGGTCCAGTGTGAGCAAGAGCATGCGGCACAGTTGCTGGTCCAGACTATGGTGCCGGTGGCATACACCGATCTGGGCCATTTGCGTGATCATGGCCTGTGTGTACAGCAAGAACAGGCGCTGCACTTGCTGGTTTTGGGTGAAGCTGCTGAGCGCCACGCTCAAAGGCAAGCGCACAGCTTGTCCCGCAGTTTGCACCACGGCGCGGTTATGGCTTTTGCCTCCCCCCATGAGTTGGTACATGCCCACCAACCCTTCCCGCCCGGTCATGACCACCTCGGTGGAGGCGCCGTTGCTCAGCACATAGATCCACGAGATGATGGCTGTTGTGGGAAAGTAGACATGCCCGAGGATCGCCCCCGGTTCGTACAGCACCTTGCCCAAAGGCAGGTCGATGATTTCAAAATGGGGCGCCCAATCTGCATAGGTCGCACCGGGCAACAAAGCAAGAATGTGGTTTTTTTGAAATTGCCGCGGCATGGGCATTTTTTGTGAATTTGACACCTTTTGAATTTATCAGGGTTTACCCTCTTTGATTGTTCGGTGTCGCACATTTCGTGTGCGCTGTGGCAAAAAATGCACGCAGCGGGTGCATTCAGGCCGGCTTGCCACCTTGGGCTTGGCGGGTCAGGCCTGTCAAGTCGAGGATGTCCATTGATCCTCGTTTGTAATTTAAAAGGCCTGCTTCCTTGAGGGACACCGCCGCCAGGGTGATGCTGACACGGCGCACACCCAGCATGTGGGCCAGTTGCTCATGGGTCAGGTTCAGCTGCAATGAGCCCGAGCGCTGGGCGCACAGCACCAGCCAGGCGGCCAGGCGGGTCGGCACATCATCGTATTGGACGGATGCCGCCATCTGGGCGATGTCGTGGGTCATTTGCCACAGGTAGCGGGCAACTGTCCACAGCATGGACGGGTGTGCTTGCAGGAGCTGTTGCAAGGGGACACTGGGCGTTCTCCATGCGGCGCCAGCGCGTTGCACTTCGTAGCGCAGGTGGGTGGTGTTTTGTCCCAGTGCCATACCCAAACCCACAGCACCTTCCGAGCCGAGCACGCTCACAGCCAGTCGTTTTTTGTGTTCTGCCTGGACCCACAAGGTCACACAGGCCCCGGTCAGAAAATAGATCTGGTCCGCGTCATCGGCACCAGCCAGGCACAGGTTTTGGCCTTCAGCCAGCGCAACAGGCTGGCAGATTTGCTGCAGCCGGTGCCGATCTTCATCGGACAGCTGAAAGATGAGACCGTTGCTTGAAAAATTCACAAAGAGCACCCGGCGGTACGGTGGATTGGCGCGTCATTTCTGCAAATACCCAAAAGTCAGCAGAAATCAAACAGTATGAAACGCTAACGAGTATATGTCGCAATGATTCTGAAGATAACCATGAATTTCCTGAAAATATGTTCGGCAAAGAACATAAGATAATGGAAGTCTTAAAAGTACAAAATTCTCTGCAGTGACGACTTTTTCGGTTGCTGACGATTTCAAGGCCTTGACATTGAGCACTCAGAATTCGCTGTTGGACCTGTTGCACCAGGACATTCCCCGAGCTTCGGACTTTGAGATGGCGCGTGTCTTCTTGTCCCAGGGCCCTTTGACTTTGTCCGATGAGGTTTACTTTCCTGAAGATGCTTTGGTGAGACTGTCCCAGACCAGCCCCAGTCGTCCGGCGGTGGATGTGGCAGTGGTCGGGCGTCATGCTTGTGTCGGGCCCGCGGACCTGTGGGGGGCGCAGATGCAAGCCGTGGTGATGGTGCCTGGTTATGCCTACCGGTTGGACTGGGCGGACATCCGGGCTCATGCGCAGCAATATTCGGCATGGCTGTGGCATACCACGGGGGCCACGCACGGGCTGATGGCGCAAATGGCACAGACCACTTTTTGTGGGCTGCACCACCCTGTCAGGCAGCGTCTGGCCAGCTGGCTGCTCATGTGTCTGGCTCAATACGGCGGGCATGACTTGGAGTTGCCGCTGGCGATGTTGCCCGCTTCGATGCAGGTGTCAGAGGTGGATGGCCTGAGCGCCTTGCGCGCTTTGGATGCCCAAGGTGCCTTGGCGCTGCGCAATACGCACATTGCGCAACTTGATGCTGAGCGGCTGGCTGCTGTGGCTTGCCGTTGTCATGCCGTGGTCAAGCACACAGTTGCTGAGCCACCGCTTCAGCCACTTTGATGCCGTCCACGCCCGCCGACAAAATGCCGCCTGCGTAGCTTGCGCCTTCGCCTGCAGGGTACAGGCCACGGGTGTTGAGACTTTGGAAGTCGTTGCCACGCGGGATTTTGAGCGGTGAGGAGGTGCGCGTTTCCACACCGGTCATGACCGCATCGGCCATGTCGTAGCCCTTGATCTTGCGCCCAAAGACCGGCAGCGCGTCGCGCATGGCGGCCACCGCGTAGTCGGGCAACACGTCGGCCAGGTCGCCCAGTTTGACGCCGGGTTTGTAAGACGGCACGACCTTGCCCCAGCTGCCGGAGGGGCGCTGGGCCAGAAAGTCGCCCACCAGTTGTCCGGGGGCTTCGTAGCTGCCACCGCCCACTTCAAAAGCGCGGGTCTCCAGCTGACGCTGCAGCACGATGCCCGACAGTGGATGCGGCACGGGCGGCTGTTGGGCGGCCAGGGCCTGCGCTTCTTGCGCCAGTTGTGCGCCAAGGGTCTCGCCAAAAGCAGCTTGCCACGCCGAGGTCTCCAGCGGGTAGTCGGGCGGATCGATGCCCACCACCATGCCGGCGTTGGCATTGCGCTCGTTGCGTGAGTATTGACTCATGCCGTTGGTCACCACGCGGCCAGGCTCGCTGGTGGCCGCCACCACTGTGCCGCCGGGGCACATGCAAAAGCTGTAGACCGCACGGCCGTTGGACGCGTGGTGCACCAGTTTGTAGTCGGCAGCGCCCAGCAGCGGGTGGCCTGCATGGCGGCCCCAGCGGGCCTGGTCGATCACGCTTTGCGGGTGCTCGATGCGCACGCCAATTGAAAACGCCTTGGCCTGCAATGCCACGCCGCGCTGGTGCAGCATGACGAAGGTGTCGCGTGAGCTGTGGCCCAGGGCCAGCACCACATGGCGGGTGGCCAGCGTGTGGCTTTGGCCCGTGGTTTGGTCCAGCACCTGCAGGCCGGTGATTTGCTGACCGTTGTCTGCGGGGGAGAGCAACACATCGGTCACGCGCTGCTCGAAGCGGATCTCGCCCCCCAAGGCGATGATTTGCTCGCGGATGTGCTCGACCACCTTGACCAGCTTGAAGGTGCCAATGTGCGGGTGCGCCGCAAACAGGATGTCGGCAGGGGCACCCGCCTTGACGAATTCATCCATCACTTTGCGGCCCAGATGGCGCGGGTCCTTGATCTGGCTGTAAAGCTTGCCGTCGCTGAAAGTGCCTGCGCCGCCTTCGCCAAACTGCACATTGCTCTCGGGCTGCAGCACTTTTTTGCGCCAAAGGCCCCAGGTGTCCTTGGTGCGTTCACGCACCGTTTTGCCGCGCTCCAGCACGATGGGCCTGAAGCCCATTTGCGCCAGGCTCAGCGCCGCAAACATGCCGCAAGGCCCAAAGCCCACCACCACCGGGCGCTCGCCTTCTTGTGCGCCAAAGCCTGCGGGTGCATGGCAGGGGGCATGCCATGTCATGTCGGGCGTGGCCTGGATGTGCGGGTTCTTCTCGAACTTTTGCAGCAGCCGGGCTTCGGCTTGAGCATCGCTGAGCGTGATGTCGACGATGAACACCGCCAGCAACTCGGCCTTGCGGGCGTCAAAGCTGCGTTTGAACACGTGCAAGGTGGCGATATTGGAGGGCGCGATGTCCAGCGCCTTGGCGGCCAGCTGGCGCAGTGCGTCTTCGGGATGCGGCGGCGGGATGCGGTCTTCGTCGGTTTCAGATGGCGCGTCGGCAGCGCGACGCACTTCGACGGGCAGGGCCGACAGCGGGAGTTTGAGTTCGGAAATTCGGATCATGGTCGTGGCTTGTGGTTATCAAGCAAGAAGCCGTGATTATCCCCGCACTGAGCGCTGCCAACCCAACGGTGAACACAACTGTCACCCCGGACTTGATCCGGGGTCTAGAGTGGTGCCGTCATGGATCCCGGATCAAGTCCGGGATGACATGTTGAGAAGTCGCAGGGATGACGCGTTCAGACGTCTGCCGGTTGAGATCTTGACGCGTCATCTGTCACGGCATGTTGTCCTTAGTCCGGCATGACGTGTCGATGCTGGAGCACTCAAGCAGGCAAGAAGCCTTCAATCGACAAATAACGCTCGCCCGTGTCGTAGTTGAAGCCCAGCACGGTTGCTCCGGCGGGCAGTTCGGGCAGTTTTTGCGCGATCGCAGCCAGGGTCGCGCCGGACGAAATGCCCACCAGCAGACCCTCTTCACGGGCCGAGCGGCGGGCGTATTCACGGGCAGCTTCGGCGTCGACCTGGATCACGCCGTCGAGCACGCTGGTGTCCAGGTTTTGGGGAACGAAGCCCGCACCAATGCCCTGAATGGGGTGGGGTGCAGGTGCGCCGCCCGAGATCACGGGCGAGGCGGCAGGCTCCACCGCAAACACCTTGAGCTTGGGGAATTTGGCCTTGAGCACGCGGGCTGTGCCGCTCAGGTGGCCGCCTGTGCCTACACCCGTGATCAACGCATCGATGCCGTCTGGGAAGTCGGCCAGGATTTCTTGTGCGGTGGTACGCACGTGCACATCGATGTTGGCTGGGTTTTCAAACTGCTGGGGCATCCAGGCACCAGGCGTTGTGGCCACCAGTTCTTCGGCACGGGCAATCGCGCCCTTCATGCCTTTTTCGCGGGGCGTCAGGTCAAAGCTTGCGCCATAGGCCAGCATCAGGCGGCGGCGCTCGATGCTCATGCTGTCGGGCATGACCAGCACCAGCTTGTAGCCCTTGACGGCGGCCACCATGGCCAGGCCAATGCCGGTGTTGCCCGAAGTGGGCTCGATGATGGTGCCGCCGGGTTTCAGGGCACCGGACTTTTCTGCGTCTTCGATCATGGCCAGCGCGATGCGGTCCTTGACCGAGCCGCCGGGGTTGCTGCGCTCGGATTTGACCCACACATTGGCGCCAGCGCCAAACAGGCGATTGATGCGCACATGGGGGGTGTTGCCGATGGTGGCGAGGATGTTGGCGGCTTTCATGTCAGGGTCTCCAGGATGAAACAACAAAAATGTCGGCCCATTGTGCGTGAAAGCTCAGACCCTTTGGGGCATGAGCTTATGCCCGCAGGCGATAATCAGGGGGTGAAGCTCGCCAGACCGCCGCTGGTGCAATCTCCGAAAGGAGGCACTGGAGGAACGTCCGGACTG
>JACCDV010576594.1_pt1 | contig 11803 bp, 11 predicted proteins | sample 7446131 | NCBI WGS metagenome assembly JACCDV01 (sample SAMN15323448, study PRJNA562643) | freshwater metagenome | isolation source: river surface water | place: USA:Blue River Watershed | collected 2017-08-17
GGAGCCCGTGTTTCCCCAGCGGAGCTGTCGTCGTTTGCCAACCAGCGCATCTCGGAACGCCCGGCCTACCCCAAGCGGATCGAAATCCTGCCGGCGATCCCGGTGACGGCGGTGGGCAAGGTCTACAAGCCGCAACTGCGCATGATGGCAGCACAGCACACTTTCGAGCAGCGTTTGTCCGCTGCAGGCTTGACTGCGGCAATCGCGGTGGTGGTCGAAGAGTCTTCCGGTGGCCTGCTTGCACGGTTTGAGGTCAAGGCTCAGGAGAGCAACCCAGCGGTTGAAGAAGCCATCAAGGAGCTGATGAAACCGTTCGCGCTGTCCTACCGCATCAACACCACGCCCGCTGGAGTCCGCACATGACCGGCAAGATTCATCTAACGATCGATGGCAGCATCGCCACCATCACCCTGGACGCACCAGCGTCCAGGAACGCGCTGACACCACCGATGCTGTGCATGCTCGCCGATGCCGTCAAAACGGTGGCCACCCGCGCAGATGTGCGTGTGGCCATCATCACCGGCACGGGTGACAAGGCCTTTTGCGCTGGGGGTGATTTGTCGAGGACGCTGCCACTCATGAGCGGCGACCGTCAACCCGAGGATGAATGGGACCACAAGCTGCTGACAGACCCCGAGGTGCTGGCCGCATCAGGGTTGCGGGACTACCCGCTGGACAAACCGGTGATTGCCGCCATCAATGGCGTGTGCATGGCCGCGGGTTTCGAGATGATGCTCGGCACAGACATTCGAATTTGCGCCGAACACGCCAGCTTTGCGCTGCCCGAGGTCAAGCGTGGTGTCATTCCTTTTGCGGGGTCCATGGCACGGCTGCCCCGGCAGATCGGGTACTCTGCGGCGATGGAGCTGATGATCACCGGCGACGCCATCTCTGCGCAAGAGGCTTGGCGCCTGGGGCTGGTCAACCGGGTCGTCCCGGCCCATGAACTGATGCCCACCGCCATGGCGCTCGCTGGCAAGATCAGCGAAAACGGTCCTCTGGCCGTCCAGGCGGTGAAGCGAACCGTCAGAGCGTCCAGCGGATGCACACTGGACCACGCCTACCAATTGGAGAACGAGGCAAAACGACTGGTCATGGCCAGCGACGATGCCCGGGAGGGCCCCCGCGCCTTTATGGAGAAGCGCCCGCCCAAGTTCAGCGGGCGTTGACCACAGACCCACACATCGAAAAGCTCATGAAACTGAAAGACAAAGTGGCCTTGATCAGCGGCGCTGGCCGCGGCATCGGGCGAGCGACCGCGCTGCTGCTGGCAAATGAAGGGGCACGAGTGATCGTGAACGACCTGGATGCAGAGGCAGCCAGGGAGGTGGTCGCGGCGATTGAGTCTACCGGCGGACGCGCGCTGGTTTGCGACGGGAGCGCCACCGACCTGGACTTCGGGTCGCGCTTCGTGCACACCGCGCTGGAGGGATTCGGCGGCTTGGACATCATCGTCAACAACGCCGGATACGCCTGGGATGGCGTGATCCACAAAATGACGGACGAGCAGTTCGAGGCGATGCTGGACATCCACCTGAAGGCCCCCTTCCGCATCCTGCGTGCTGCGTCTGACTACATTCGAGATGCGGCCAAACAGGAGCGCGCTGCGGGGATGCCAGTGCACCGCAAGGTGGTGAATGTCACCTCGATTGCGGGCGTTCAGGGCAACGCTGGGCAGGTCAACTACGCGGCAGGCAAAGCCGGGGTGATTGGCATGACGCGCTCATTGGCGCGCGAATGGGGACGGTACAACGTCAATGTGAACGCGGTCGCCTTCGGTTATGTGGTGACCCGCATGACGCAGGCTGTGGACAAGACCGGCGCCACCGTGCGCATCGGTGGCCGTGATGTGCCTGCCGGCATACCTGCAGATCAAGTTCAATCCTTGGAAGCGAGCATTCCCCTGGGCCGGGGCGCCACCCCCGAGGAAGCCGCCGGAGCGATTGCGCTGCTTTGCTACCCCGAGAGCAACTATGTCACCGGTCACGTCCTGATGGCGACAGGCGGGCTGTAGGTCCTCACACCAGGCTTGGCGGGTACAGCAATGCCGCTGGACAAGATTCAAGGCAGTCAGACCGCACCGACAGGCTGCACCGGGCAGCCTGTCGTCATCACTTGATGAATCGGATCTTCTGGTTGATGCGTTCCAGAATCGGCTGTTTCTTCTGATTGAAGACCGCTTTGTTTTCCTCGATCAGGTTGCGACCCTTGGTGTCGATCGAGATGATCAGCGGGCCGAACTCGCGCACGCGGTTGACCCACAATGTTTCGGGCATGCCCAGGTCGGTCCACTCAGCGGCCTCGATCTTCTCCACCTTGGTCGCCGCCAACACCGCACAACCACCCGGAAAAATGGCGTGCACCGCCTTGTTTTCCAGACAGCCTGCCTGTGTTTCAGGGCCCATGCCACCCTTGCCAACGATCAGCTTCACGCCGGTCTGTTCGATGAACGCCTTCTCGAACTTTTCCATGCGCATGCTGGTGGTCGGTCCGATCGAGACCATCTCGTACTCGCCGTCTTCCTTTTGCCGCACGATGGGGCCAGCGTGGAAAATGGCGCCGCCCTTGAGGTCCACTGGCAGTTCGCGGCCCAGCTCGATCAAGCGGCGGTGGGCCACATCACGGCAAGTCACCAGGGTACCCGTCAGGTAGACCACATCGCCCACGGTCAGCGATTCCAGATCCTCGTCTTTGATGGGGGTGTTCAGTATCTTTTTCACAGCTGGAATCCTTGGTGCGAAATGACTTCATGCGTCAGGTCGGCGTTGATCTTGATGCGACCGCGCCGATGGGCCCAGCAGCCGGTGGACACCGCTACGCCGATGGTCGAGGGATGACGCGCCGAGGATTCGATGTTCACGCCCATGACACTGTTGTTGCCGGTCAGGCCCTGGGGCCCCAAACCGAGTTCGTTGAGACCTTCGGCCAGCAGCTCTTCCATCAACGCTGCGTTTTCGTTGGGGTGACGCGAATCCACCGGACGCAGAATGGCCTTTTTGGACAGCCGCGCTGCGGTTTCGGCGGAAGTGGACACGCCCACCCCCACCAACAACGGCGGGCAGGCGTTGACGCCACGCGAGGTGACAACGTCAAACACAAATTCCGCCACGCCTTCATAGCCTTGTCCCGGCATCAATACCGTGGCCTTACCCGGCAGTGTGCAGCCACCGCCGGCCATGTACACATCGATGATCACGCTGTCATCGTCGGGCACGATCTCCCAATCCAGCCACGGAATCTTGCTGCCGGTGTTGGTACCGGTGTTTTTCTCGACAAAGGTTTCGACTGCGTTGTGGCGCAGGGGCCCTTCTTTGGTGGCGCCCAGCGTGGCGTTCATCAGAATGCCCTCCAGCTCGCCCAACAGCGGAAACTTCGCCCCCGCGGTCAGGAAATACTGGATCACCCCGGTGTCCTGACAGCTGGGACGGTCCAGCTTGTCGGCCGCTTCCTGGTTGGCGCGCATCGACTCGTACACCTCTTTGGCGAGGAAGTTGACCTCCCTCTCGCGCAAGTCGCCCAGCTTTTGCGTCACATCGGTGGGCAGGCGTTTGCCAATGTAGGCGGTGAATTTGGACATGACCTGCGTCAGGTCTGCCACGGCTTGATCTTTGTCCACGTTGGGCTCCTGGTAGGACCGTCGCTCAATCGACGGTGATGTTGCCGGCTTTCACAAGAGCGGCAAACTTGTCTGTTTCCAGACGGATTTGTTGAGCCATGTCCTCGCTCGAATTGCCTATCGGTTGGGCACCGATGTCGTTCATGCGCTTGCCAAACTCGGGCGACCGGATGATCTTGACCATCTCGGTGTTCAATCGGGTCAGCACTTCCTTCGGTGTGGCCACCGGCGCCAGCACACCGAACCAAGTACCGATGTTGAAGTCCTTCAGGCCAGCTTCATGCAAGGTGGGCACGTCCGGCAAAGTCGCCGAGCGTTGCGACGTGGTCACCGCCAGTGCGCGCAGTTTCCCAGCCTGAATGTGCGGCAGCACGGGCGTCATGGTGTCAAAGGACATGACGATCTGCCCACCCAGCAAGTCGGTCACAAGTGGTCCACTGCCACGGTAAGGCACATGGGTGAGCTTGATGCCGGTGCTGCCCTGGAATTGCGCACCAATCAGGTGTTGCGCGGTGCCGTTGCCGTTGGAGCCAAAAATGGCCAGTTCCGGCTTGGCTTTGAGCAAGGCCAACAGCTCGGCCACGTTCTTGGCGGGCGTGCTGGCATTGACGGTCAGCACGTTCGGCACCATGGCGATGGTGGTGATGGGCGCAAAGCTTTTCTGGAAGTCGTAATTCAGCTTTTTGTAGACGCTGGTGGCGATGGTGTGGTGCACCGCGCCCACCAACAAGGTGTGGCCGTCGGGTTTGGACTTGGCAACCTGATCGGCGCCGATGGTTGCGCCCGCCCCCGGCTTGTTCTCCACGATCACCGGCTGTCCCAGCACCGGCGCCAACCTTTCGGCAAGGGCGCGGGCCAATACGTCGGTGGTACCCCCTGGCGGGAAGGGAACCACCAGGCTGATGGGTTTGGATGGCCAGGCTTGCGCCTGGACAGCACCACTGGCGGCCACCAGGGCCAGACCAGCCAGTTGCATCACCGCGCGACGGCGGGGCAATTTGAAAGCAGTCTTGTGCATGTCGTCTCCTGAAGTGAGGTTGTTGGTGGCCACGGATGTGACTGTAGAACCGCACATAGACGCACAAATGCGATCAATTTCAAACCAGTCTTGATTTCAAGTTGAAAATATGAGGTACGCCGTGGACCATTGTTTGAGGAGATCGCCCCATGAGTGAAGCCGTCCTGCCAGCAGACTTGAGCTTCTTTGCCACCCTGGCCAGCGCTGGCAGCCTGAGCGCAGCAGCGCGTGAACTCGGGGTGACCACGTCGGCGGTCAGCCGCCATCTGTCGCTGATGGAACAGCGCTTGCGGGTGACGCTGGTCAACCGCACCACACGGCGCATGAGCCTGACACCCGAGGGCGAGGTGTACCTGGAACACGCACGGCGCATTCTGGGCGAGATACAGGATCTGTCCGATATGCTGGGCGGTACCCGCTCGTCACCGCAAGGGCTGTTGCGGGTCAACGCCACACTCGGGTTTGGTCGCAGTCACATCGCGCCACTCATCTCGCGCTTCGTGCGTCAGCACCCGGACATCGACCTACAGCTGCAACTTTCCGCCTCACCGCCCCCGCCCACGGACGACGCTTTCGACGTCTGCATCCGCTTTGGTCCACCACCCGACTCGCGCATGGTGGCACGCCGCCTGGCGCCGAACCGCCGGCTGCTGTGCGCTGCGCCAAGCTACTTGCGGCTACACGGCACACCCAAAACCCCAGCCGAACTGGCGAGGCACAACTGCATTGGCATCCGGCAAGGGGAAGAGGCTTACGGCGTCTGGCGCCTGACCCAGGGCAAGGGCCGCAACGCCCGCACCGAAGCGGTGAAAACACGTGGCAACCTCACCACCAACGACGGTGAAATTGCGGTGAACTGGGCACTGGACGGCCACGGCATCCTGATGCGCGCGGAATGGGACATTCAGCGATATCTGGACAGCGGCCGGCTGGTCCAGGTGCTGCCGCAACACCACACGCCGGACGCCGACATCTATGCGGTGTACCCACAGCGCCTCCAAATGGCCGCGCGGGTGCGGGTGTTCGTGGACTTTCTGGTGGAAGTGCTGGTGCCCCACTAAACCGCGACTGCCTCCTCCAGCGCCATCGTGCGGCTGAAGCGGGCCAGGACAGCCGACCAATGGGCCAGCTCAGCCTCGACATGCCGACGCAGTTCGCTGGGCGAACTGGTTCGCACGTAAGCGCCGTCCTGCTGCATGCTCTCCACCAGGCTGGGCGTTTGCAGTGCCTGGTTCAACGCTGCGCTCAACGTCTGAGCGGTCGCGTCCGGGGTTGCTGCTGGGGCAAACAACGCGTACCACTGGTGTATGTTCAAGGCGTCCAGCCCCAGCTCCTGGAATGTGGGCACGCCCGGCAACACTGCCAGACGCTGTGGACCGGCCACAGCCAGCGGCCGCACCTTGCCCGTGCGCAAGTAGGGCAAGCCCGAAAACAGACTGGGCAGCATCCACTGCGCCTGACCTTTGACGAGGGCGTTGATCGCCGGCGCCGCTCCGGCGTGTGTGATGCCTTCGGCAATGCAGCCGAAGCGTTGCAGCAGCAGTTCGGCCGCCAGGTGCGGCACCGTGCCTTCCCCGGCAGAGGCATAGACCATCTGTTGCGGCCGGCGCCGCATCGCGTCCACCAACTGTTCCAGAGAACGAATGTCAGACTGGGCTCCAACCACCAGCACGCTGGGCGACTGCCCCACCAGACCGACAGGTTTGAAATCGTCGAGCGGGTCGTAACGCAAGGTTTGCATCGCCGGGTTGATGGCGTGGGTGGCGATGTAGCCAAACATGAGCGTATGGCCATCGGGCGGGGCTGCGGCCACGTACTCGGCGGCGACACTGCCATTGGCCCCGGCGCGGTTGTCCACCATGACGGGCTGCCCAAGCGCTGGTCCCAGGTGCCTGGCCAGAAGGCGCGCCATGGTGTCGTTGCCGCCACCAGCGGTCGTCGGTACGATGATGCTCAGGTCGCGCGCCGGGAAGTCGGTGGGGTCGGGCACCCGATCGGCCAGCACCGCCGGGAAAACATAGTCGGGCAGGTGCAGTTCGCCTTCCAGAATTTTTCGCGCGGTGCGCACCAGCGCCGCTTTCTGTACGGCGGCCTCCAGGCCTTCACCGCTGATCTCGACCTCCAGATCGATCTGCCCTTGCGGATGCAGCACCGAGATCGGATGCCGCCCCGCGACCAGCGCCGGGCCGGACGCCACGGTGCCAGGCAGTGCGAACGCGGTACTGACGCCAATCGCGCCGGTCACTGCGTGGGAGGCATGGCAACGGTGCGGCGTGAAGTATCGCGACACGATGCGGTCCGCCGTGTCCCCAGGGCTCACGATCACCGGTTTGGGCACCACGCTCTGGCGCACATCGCCCAGCCCCATGAGGGCGCCGGCTTGCACGCGCATGCGTTCCAGCCGCGCGAGCAGCTCCGTATTGGCGTCCAGCTCCGCAGGACGCTCCCGCCCGGTCAGGCCCAAGTCGGCGGCACGCACCACCATCAACGGCATGGCGGCGTCGATGCAGGTGACGTCCACGCCATCGATGCGGTCGATGCGTTGCCCGGTGGGAAACAGATTACCGGTGACCGCTCCCCAGGCATCCAGGAAATTGAGGAGGATGGGCGCCGCCGTGCCCGCCACCCCATCGATGCGTGCCTGACCCTCATAGGTGACGGCCCCGCCCGGCGTCTGCACCGTGGCGTCGATTTTGGCGCCGGTGTTGACGTTGTGGATGCGCACCGTGGTCACGCCATCCTGCGCCGGGATGAGACCCTGCTCGATCGCGAACGGGGCCACCCCAGCCAGCATGTTGCCGCAGTTGGGCCGGGTATCGACCGACTGGTGACCAACACCCACCTGAGCGAACAGGTAGTCCAGATCGCAGCCGGGCACCGACGACCGGGACACGATCGCCACCTTGCTGTTGAGCGTGCTGTTGCCGCCCAATCCGTCCAGTTGCAGCGGATCGGAGGCGCCAATCGCCCCGATCAGCGCCTGGTCGCGCGTGGCCGGGTCATCGGGCAGCCACTCTTTCAGGAAAAAGGGGCCTCGCGAGGTGCCCGCGCGCATGAGCACACAGGGCAGGCGTCGTGTCACGGCGGCCATCTCAATCGGCTTTCAGCTTGGCCTTCTGCACCACGGTCCGCCATTTGGCAAGGTCCGCCTTCACCAGCTCGCCAAGCTTTTCCGGGGTAGAAGTTTCGACATCTGCACCGTGGTCCTCAAGGCGCTTGATGGTGTCCTTGTCGGACAGCGCCTGGTTGAGCGCCTGGTTCAGCTTCTGCACCACATCCCTGGGCGTATTCGCGGGGGCGAACAGGGCGTACCACTGCTCCACGTCCACGCCCTCGACGCCTTGCTCTTTCAGAGTCGGCACGTCGGGCAAGAGGGCCGAGCGCTTGGAGCCCGCCACCGCCAGTGCGGTCAGCTTGCCCGACTTGACGAACGGCACCGCCGTGAAGAGGCTGGGGAACATCACCTGCGTCTGGCCGCTGATGGTGTCGGTGACCGCCGGGGCAGAGCCCTTGTACGGGATGTGCAGCAATGAGGTCTGGGTCGACAGCTTGAACAGTTCGGCCGCGAAATGGGGCGCGGTACCGTTGCCGGCGGATGCGACGCTGTAGGCGTCGGGCTTCTCTTTCAACAATCGCACCAGCGACTTCACGTCTTTGGCGGGCACGCTCGGGTTTGCCACCATCAGGGTCGGTGAGTAGCCGACCAAACCGATCGGCGCAAAGTCTTTGACCGGGTCGTAGCGCAAGCGTTGCAACGCGGGGTTCATGGCGTGGGTGGCCACGTAACCGAACAGCAGGGTGCTGCCATCGGGTGTGGCCTTGGCCACCAGTTCCGAGGCGATGGCACCGTTCGCTCCGGCTTTGTTGTCGACGATCACGGTTCGGCTCAACAAGGGCGCCATCTTCTGCGCGATGAGACGGGCCATGGCGTCGTTCCCGCCACCAGCGGCCGTGGGAACGACGATGGTGATCGGGCGCTCGGCCTGGGCCAGGCAATTGAAGGCGAGCGTCATCGCACAGGCGAATAACTTGAGTTGACGGGAGGTGTTCATGGGTCTCCTGCAGCTTCTTGAAATGTAGGTTGAAAAGGGGGTTGCGCCTATAGGTGCTGGAATGTTGAGCGAAACCCACCCTAAAATGAAGTGCAATTTTTAATACGATTAGTGCATGAGACACATCAATTTTGATCTGCAGCAGTTGCAAGCCTTCATCGCGGTGGCGGAGCGGGGCAGCTTTCGCGCGGCGGCTGAAGAGATTCATCTGTCGCCCCCGGCAATGAGCCGGCGGATCGAAAAACTGGAGTCCATCATCGGCACACGGCTGCTCCATCGCACCACCCGCGAAGTGGAGTTGACCAGTGTGGGGCGGGTGTTTCTGGAGCGTGCACGCGCGGCGATCGACGACCTGGAATCCGCGATGCTGGGCATCTCAGACATCGCCACATCACGCAGCGGCCGCGTCACGGTGGCGTGTGTACCGTCGGCGGCGATCTACTTTTTACCGCAGGTGATCAGCAGCTTTTCGGCCAAGTACCCGGCCATCCGCATCCGCGTGATCGACGAGTCGATGAACCAGACGCTGCAAAGCGTGGTCAGCGGCGAGTCGGATTTCGGCATCGGGTTCATGAACACGCTGATGCCAGAGATCAGGTTTGAGAACATCCACGTGGACCCGTTCGTGGTGGCGATGCGGCGAGACCACCGGCTGGCGCACCGCAAGACAGTGGCGTGGGCGGAAATTGCGGAGGAACGGCTGATCTCGGTGGCGCGCAGCAGTGGCAACCGCCAGTTGCTGGACGACATGCTGAGCAAAGCAGGACTGAACCCCGATTTCGCTTTTGAAGTCAGCCACATTGGCACCTTGCTGGGCATGGTGGAGGCGGGGCTGGGAGTGGCAGCGGTTCCGCGCATGGCGCTGCCCAACAACCACCCGTCGGTGGTGGGCTTGATGCTGCGCCAACCCAGCATCTCGCGCAACCTGGGCCTGCTCAGCAAGCAAGGCACAGCCTTGCGACCGGCTGCCGCCATGTTCCACGACCATCTGTTCCGCGCGCTGCGCAAGGGCAAGGCGCCGGCTTCGGCCAGGTAAGCCGCCGTCAACCCGCGCCGTCGCTGGGTGCGCGGCTGAAAGCGTTGTTTTCGGCCACCAGCCTGTCCAGCAATTGCATGAAGGTGCGCTGCTGCGCCGTGGTCAGGGGGCCAAGGATGAGCGCCTGCGCCCGTGCCACAGCCGGCTCTGCTTCAGCCAGCAACGCCAGCCCCGCAGGGGTGATGTGGAGCAGCCGCACCCGCCGGTCGTGCGGCGAGAGTTGTCGCTCCAGCAGCCCCCGAGCCTCCAGCCGGTCCACCACCCCTGCGGTGGTTGAAGTGTCCAGCGCGATCAGCCGCGCCAGTGTGCGCTGGTCCAGGCCAGGCTGATCGCGCACGGTGAGCAAGGCACCGTACTGCAGCGGCGTCAGGTTGAGCTTTTCCACCTCTTGGTGGAAGATGCCCACCGAAATCTGGTGCAACCGCCGGATGGCGTGGCCGGGCAACTGGTTCAGGCTGGGAACGGAAACGGGAAGGGGCTCGCTCATGGGCAAGAGTCTAGGCGATTCGGACGATGTGACCGCCATGCTGGGCGGGGGTTGCGCCGCCGCCATTTTGTCACTACACTAATCATCAGTATGCTGACATTATCAGGTATTCAACCTTTAGGAGACAACGCATGAGCACATCGAAGAACGGACTGCCGGTGCTGGTGGCCGGTGGTGGCATTGGTGGTCTGGCGGCGGCCCTTGCCCTGGTGAACCAGGGTTTCCAGGTACAGGTGTTCGAACAGGCGCCCGAAATCGGCGAGATCGGCGCTGGCATCCAGCTGGGCCCCAACGCTTTCCATGCTTTTGACGCGCTGGGCGTGGGCCCGCAGGCGCGCGCCCGGGCCGTGTACACCGACTTCATGGTGATGCATGACGCGGTGGACGAATCCCTGGTCGGCCGCATTGAGACCGGCGAGGCTTTCCGCCAGCGCTTTGGCAACCCTTACGCGGTGATCCACCGCGCCGACGTGCACCTGTCGCTGCTGGAAGGCGCGCAAGCCAGTGGCCAGGTGGCCTTCCACACCAACACCCGCATCGTGCAGATCGAGCAGGATGAGGCCGCTGGCACCGTGACCGCCACCGACCAGCACGGTCAGCGCTGGACCGGCCAGGCCCTGATCGGCGCAGACGGCGTGAAGTCCGTGGTGCGCCAGCAGTACGTGAACGACCCGCACCGCGTCACTGGCCACGTGGTGTACCGCGCGGTGGTGGACAAAGCCGAGTTCCCCGAAGACCTGCAGTGGAACGCCGCCAGCCTGTGGGCCGGCCCCAAGTGCCACCTGGTGCACTACCCGCTGCGCGGTGGCGAGCAGTACAACGTGGTGGTGACCTTCCACAGCCGCGAGCAGGAAGAATGGGGCGTGAAAGACGGATCCAAGGAAGAGGTGGAAAGCTACTTCCAGGGCATCAGCCCCAAGGCGCGCCAGCTCATCGAGCTGCCCAAGAGCTGGAAGCGCTGGGCCACCGCCGACAAGGAGCCGATCGAGAACTGGGTGTTCGGTCGAGTGACCATCCTCGGCGCCGCCGCCCACCCCACCACCCAGTACATGGCCCAGGGCGCCTGCATGGCGATGGAAGACGCCGTGACGCTGGGCGAAGCCCTGCGCGTGACCAACAAGGACTGGGCTGCCGCGCTGGAGCTGTACCGCAAGAACCGCGTGGCGCGCACGGGCCGCATCGTTCTCAGCAGCCGCGAGATGGGCCGCATCTACCACGCCACCGGCGTGGAGCGCCTGATCCGCAACCAGATGTGGAAAAACCGCCCACAAGAACGCTTCTACGATGCGATGGAATGGTTGTACAGCTGGAACGTGAGCAACTGCCTGCAACAGGGCTGAAAGGGAGACGAAAATGCAAGAACTAGGCCGCTTGGAAGACCTGCCGCAGGACTACCGCGACGAGCTCAAGGCGCTGAACCTGGTGCCGCTGTGGCCCAGCCTGCGCGGCGTGCTGCCGCCCAAGGTGCCCACGCGCCAGACCCGCGCCACCCACTGGCCCTACGCCAGCTTGAAGCCGCTGCTGCTGCGCGCCGGCGAGCTGACCCCGATCGAGAAAGCCGAGCGCCGCGTGCTGGTGCTGGCCAACCCCGGCC
>JACCDV011152798.1_pt1 | contig 11801 bp, 5 predicted proteins | sample 7446131 | NCBI WGS metagenome assembly JACCDV01 (sample SAMN15323448, study PRJNA562643) | freshwater metagenome | isolation source: river surface water | place: USA:Blue River Watershed | collected 2017-08-17
ACAGTTGGTGATTGCAATGCACCTAAACCTGCAATTTATGAATTTGTAAATAAAGCCAAATGGGATTCTTGGGATAGATTGAAAGGCATGAGCAAACAAAATGCTATGAAAAACTATATTGCAGCTTCAGTTAAGGCTGATAAGAATATCCAAAAGAAAGTACTCGCGTAGCTCAATGGGGAAGACTATGTTGAAGGAGATAACACTGAAACAGTGGTAAATAAATTTGAAACCTTTGGCTTTAAAACAGTCGAACAGTAAGATTTCAGTGATAAATATTCACATCCGTATTTCAAAAGGATCGAAAAGGGAGAGCAGATCGAGAAAATCGACCATTAACTATTACTGCAGACAAACAACAGTCCAAAAGTATACCCCCTCCACTTTGCGATCGACAAGGAGAGAGTGGACTTAGTGTAAGCATTTTTGCCATTTCTAGGTGCCAGCTAGATCGAATAAATGAGGGACTAATAGGGGACAGGAATATTATAATACGCCTAATTGATCGAGAACGAAGAGATTATAAAGCTAATTAGAGCTAAGCTAAACTGATTAATGCAAATCATTGCTACCTAACTGAACTAAAGGTTAGTTTGATAATTCCTCCTTATAGTGAGTCGTAATATTACCAGTTGTGTGATGGCTAGCCAGGTTTCAAACATGCCATCCTCAGTCTTTTGATCAGCTTATGGCTTCCTTTCCCCAGTGATGGATGCCCAGCAGTAAAGTCTCTTATGAGCTCTTTCGATTCTTACGATAATTATTGTTGTGGAATTTAATTCACTTCAATGCACTGATCTGACACTTAAAGAATAGGGTTAGGAGGTCTTTATTATGTAACTTCAACATTTTATGGCTATTGTGTTATCAATTTTTACTCCCCTGCTTCAACCTTCTCCTAGCTCTCATTAAGGTTGAACGATTGAAATTCCATCTTAAGATGTTTAGATTTCCTTACCTGCATTTGCTTCGCCAAACAATTATAGAATGCAACAATTTTATTGTCTTTGATCTAAGAGAGGTCTTTCTCGTAAAACTAATGAAGGAATTAGCGGATTATCGCTATGTCAGTCCTTTAGATGATGAGGTCAATCACTGAACGATAGTCTTGAAGAAGAGAAACTGAGCCCTCGAAGTGGCCACTTTATTTAAGCACCTTTTCGACAGCTGAAATAACTCGAAATAAGGCTGTTTTGAGACTTTCGTGTATTTTCTATTTGACCCTTAATATGGCAATATTTACTTGGTCTGCTCAGCTTGGGAACTTTTTTGAACACAATATAGGAGTTTGATTGCTAGCTGTTCCTCTTCGAGGGCTGGATTGTCGCTGAGAGGGGCTTTGATTTGCTTTGGTGGCATTTGGTTTGGATTATCTAATTATAACGCAGTCAAATATAAGTTAACACTCTATAATAAGCGCATTATATTAAATAAATAGCAAATAAAAATAGCAATCATTATTCTCATGAATCGCTTCACTAATCCGGCTGCTTAAAACTATAACTTTATTGAATCATAACGAGAAGAATAAAATTTATAGTCAGAGTATGCGATCAGAAACGCAAATGTCAGAAGATAGCTTTCCAAACGCTAAGGATTTTTGAAGGTTGAATGAGAATGCAAGATAGAGGAGTATACCTTGCTTTAGTTTCATGTTTCAAAAGTACTATTCTCTCTGAGACTCTTACTAATAGTAATTGAGTTATTTTATTGAAATTTCACAAGATTTAAAGGGCTAAAGTATGCAAGAGCATAATTCATAACCAATAATAGGTTACTCACATCTTGATTAGGGTAGGTGAAGTGTATTGAATAATATATTGAGTTGTATCATTAGTTCTTTCAAGCTCTATTGACAGGTTTCCTCCATATGTGCTAATAAATGCAGTGATAAGTTTGATTTGGCAATATTTATATTTGATTAATTTTAGCAATCAATTGCTTTTATGATATTTGCTTCTTTTGCAGAATGACTATAATATTTAAAATGTAGTTATTAATGGAACTAAAATACTCCTTCAATCGCAACGAGCTCTTCTCGATGATATTAATCAATATTCGGTAAATAAGCATACTAAGTGTTTTGCTAGTCGCTGCCTTTGCCCCCTTCTATCATAGCCTCTTCTAAATCATTTCATTTACTCATCCTTATTCAGCAAATATCAGTATCATGCTAGCTGTTTGCAATACATTCCTGGTCGGATTAACATTAGCTCCACTTTGGCCAAAACTATCTTTTCTTAAACCCTTTTGGTCCTTTTCAACCATGTTCCTCAAAATATTCCCATATATGCTATTGGTGCCTGCATTAAGATATTCGATCGGATCAGCTTTAGAGAATGGTTTGCTTGGATATGCAATTAGTACTCTCAATATTTTATATATTCTCTTGTATGTCCTTTTGCACGAGTATCTAAATGAGTCCCTCAAATTTATACAAATCGACTTTTGCAATAGAAGACTAATATCTTTCCCATAACAAATGCTCATGGTTGGTATAATCGTATCTGTTCAACTCTTTGGAATTTATTTTGCATGTTTGGCTTATATCTTTCGTGCTTTATTTGTATTAACTCGTCTTTATAATCAGTTCTAATATCGGGTAGTGCAAAGACTCTATATCTTTTATTGCCTTCTTCAAACCTACATAGCATTCGTGGTGGTTATTCGATAGATCTAAATTATTGACTCTTTGGCCTTAACTCCTGTCTCTAACTCACTTTTTGTTATAATGGGAGGAGCTTTAGTTTCTTGGGCATTTTCAAGGCAGTTGTCAATTCACATATATCAGAAGCTATTATAGAAGACTCAGTGGGGAGGAGAAAGAGGATAGACATAATCTTCAAGCGGAAAGTAATATAACAAGCTATAGCATTTTGAGAATGAAATAAAGATATTAGTGCAGGCAATAATATAAAAACGTAAGTTCGAAGAGGACAAAGAGAATGATTATGACTACTATTGGAAGGTATATAACGAGAGAGTGTACGTACATAAGCTGCGATGCTAAGAGAAGCACTGTATCTGCAAAAATAAGAAGTATGGTCCAAAGTAGCTGGATTAAGAAATTTACGTCTTTGATATTTTGAAGAGAGTGAGAGAGTTTGCAGATATCTTGGGGAAAGAGGGGAGGATAAAGGTAATTAAGATCAATGTATTGGTGTAGATCGCAAAGAAACCTTTAAAGGGCTATTATTAGTTAATATCTCTAAAGCAGGAGAAAAATAAGCAATCCCTTATGTTTTAAATAGAAGATTTAGTAATAAGAGCCCGGGAATGTTTTGATCAAATTTATTACAAAAACAAAGTGCAAAACCAACAGCTCGATCTAATGAAAAATATTTAGTGCGAAGAGATCATGGGCACAATCGAAGAGTAACTTAGGTCTACATTATTACAAGCGGCTGCCTTTCTATAAATATTCACCTATTCAACAGTGAAGATATCTCAGGTCCAACTCGAGTCTAAGAAGTTGTTCGAAGCAAAGAAAAGCATTGAAGTGAAGCTTGAAAAGATTATATGGATGATGGGCTAAAATACGAATATAACTCTTGCCTTATTTGTCTTTTATAGGATGCTGGAGGTTTATCGTTCGAGATAAGTTTAATTCAAGAAACTTAGTGGGCAACAATCTTTGAAGAAAAGACTGATACAAAAAGCAGAAGGGTAAGTTGTTGGATAGTAGCAGGGCATCATATACATTGATTTGGTTGAAGAGCGAGGACGTATCAAAAAGATAACAGCACCTATATCTGATTTTTTCGGGTACTCAAAGTAAGACATGGTCGGCTTTAACATCAATCTATTCATGCCTTCTCTATTTGGAAAGTATCATGCTCGATTCCTATCCAATTTCATCGATAAAGGCAGGATAAAACTACTAAAAGAAAGGAATAGAGTTGTTTTTGGAAAGAACAAAAAGAAGTTTATCTTCCCCATAGATATCAAACTTAAAACATAACATCTACAACATGATCAGTTTGGAGCATCGGCACTCATCACTAAAATTGATACCAACTCTGAATTTATTATTGCAAGTGCTCATGCGAGGGTGTAGGAGATGAGCTAAGGCTTATATCGCCGTATCTTTGCTAAAAGCCTCAAAGAAGATGTAAGTAAATTGAGTAAGCTTTGTCTATATAAGCTAATCCTAGGTTTGAATCAAGTAACTGAGAATTGGTAAGAGAAACATAGTAGTAAAATTCATGAGGGATTGATTGTCTTTAGCGATAAAGATGATTATTTGTTGTAAAAATTCAGATATAATCGATAAAGTACTTACTCCTCAATTAACAATCGCAGTAAAAGTTTAAATACATCTACTGTCTCACTAACATCTAACAGCCTACCTACACACTCAAAGTCTGAGCGCTTTGAGTATTTCTCAGAACTTTTTAAAAGCTTTCTCTTAGATATCAATCCAAGCAGGCTCAGGGCTATAAAAATTAACTACAAATACTCAAGAATGCAAACATCATAGTTCCAGGTCGAACTCGTAGAGATCCTAAACTTAAAAGATTAGTTGTCAGGAAAGCTATTTCATAGAGAGTTAGTAAATGAGCTCAATAATGTGGGTGAGGTTTATCAGTTGTTGGATTAGCATTCACCTCTTGCTCGTCATTTGGAAAATCTTGATGATGAAGCAGAGAAAAAGCATTCAGGAAAGAGATTATCAAAATAAATGACACTTGGAGTTGAAACATTCAATGAGCATAAAAATAGTAATAATACTAACAAAGAAATACCATTTTATTCCATAGTTTCTGAGGAATCATTTGAAGATGGTTCTGACGAAAAGCTGCAGTTCAATCCTCAAATGAGTGAACAAAGTTCTTTGATTGGCAACACTGAGAGCTAATCTAAAAAGTAAGAATTTATTAACTTAGGCAGCTCCTTATAAACGCATTTAATAGTAATGATAGCGCTCTCCCAACAACAGCATTATTCTTTGCCTATTTGTCTTTGGTTGTCTTCTTAGCACTCCTTATCCTACTTTCTTATTTTAGCTATACTAAAGCGTACCATGATCACTAACTATGGAATGATACAACATACATTTTGAGCATGCGCAAAATAATTGAGTTTAGGGTGGCTATGGTTGAGCTCGCTGCATTTAGTTCCCAGTTCAATAATACCTTGCCACAAAGCTTACTGAATAAAACCTTTGATTTAAATAGTGAAATGGTTTAATCAGTGAAAAAGATAAACAATTTGACTTTCGATCATCCACCAGGAGGGACTTATAGTTTTATCATAGACCTATATGATCCCAACCGTAATATTACTTATCAAGCAACCATCCCACAGGTATTTACCCAACTAGCCTGGCTTATTCAACAAGAATCCTAGGCTAATAAAAGGTTCATAAGGTCTAATTATCAAAAAATTCACACCAAATTATAGTAATATTATAATATAAAATATTCATATCTTCATGAGGCCAATAATAAAGAATTCGCAATTATCAAATATTTCTTTGGGTTCTATGAAGGGTTGCTATTGATAACTGCACTTTGTTCGCTCCCTCTTTATATCTACTTCAAAAGGGAGTAGTTGAATGTAAGATCCAAGCTTGGCTTCATGAGTGCTAAATAAATTAGAAAAGCAATAACCAGATTAAAATTTACTCATGACTTTCTGAGGGACTATCATAAAAAGGGTGCAATTACTCGACTACAAATGGAACTCAGTGAAAGGCGTGGGTAGAGGTAAGATGAGGCGATCAATGTAAATAAAACAACAAAAATAATGTCATAATCGTAGGAATCTAAAGTATTTAAAAATCCTATCCTCTATATACTCCTACTTGCATTCATCGTATTCTTTTCCAATCTATCCTCAACATTATTTATAATAACCGAAATAAGTGACACTAAATTTATGGAGGCGGTCGAAGCAAATAAATTATTTTATTAGATGCAGGCTAAAATTCCACTATTGACCAACACATATTTAGCGAACCTCAACAGTGTCCTTTAAAGCCATACTTTAGTCAGTATTCCTAACTAACTGATCGATCAGGCCTCAAAAGGCTACTTTGAGATTATAAGCGAGTTGACTCATCCTCATTATACCAACACCCCTATAACTCAACAAATATTAGGCTATGCAACTAAAACACTTTGTAGCCAGGTTGCATGCAATGCTAATCAAAATATGAGCTTATCTTTTCTAGCCAGTTCTTTCAAAAACCGATTCGATTATTGGATGCCAGCCAATGGCATTACCCCTAGCTCTACTTCAATAGCTGATTGGGTGAATGAGAATAAAATATCCGATTTGCTGTCCTAAGTTTAATACGTACTATTGCTATCTTCAATAGTAAAGAGTTATGTGTAGAAGCAGTTTATTTAGTCTCTGAACAGGTATATGATAATTATTCTCATATTGGCTGGCATACTGATTCCGGCAAATACTATAATAATGCTGTTCATTTCATACAGATTCTTCAATCTACTTAATGGGATTATCAAATCGGCTGAGGAAATCTTTATGCACTTTCCTGTCTCTGTATTGGTGGAAAATACATATCTAACCAGCTACTTTAACTCTAAGGCTAAAAATGGGAAATGATTTGTAGTCTTATAATTTGCAAACTAATCATTGAATCGATTGCTCATACTTTTTGCTATATTCCAGGAATTTCTTTTATCCAATCACTACCTTTGAACTGCATACTTCTAAATTACTCAAAAGATACCCAGGCATTATCCTTGCTGTTTCTGGTTTCGACAGTAATTGTAACAGATTTAGCTTCTAAGTGCAGTAATTTGGCAGAAGTTGTTGGCAATTTCCTGGTTCATTATTAATTAAATTAAGCATTGCAATTAAAATAAGGCATCAATATTTTTGTTATTAGGTATGATTTGGGTATATTTAATCACATATATCCATCGTCTCTATGTCGATGCTTTTATTTCTTTTCTTTCTTCTCCTTCTTATCTTTCTTCTACCGACTACTCTTCCTTTTTTTGTCTTTCTCACGATCATCGAAATGACGTCTTGTTGCACTGTGAGATCTCTCTCTGTCTCTTTCTTCCTCTTCCATGATGTGCCTGTTGCGCCTCAAAGTTTCCTCTTTCTCTAAAATTGCCACTTCTTCTTTCGTTAAACGTAGATAGCCCTTTCCTCCACCGAATCTCCTTGGTCTCCATCTAAGGAGTGTTCGACCTACATAAGAGATGAATAACCTTTTTCAAAGTCTACAGTAATTTTATGTCCGTCGATTTTTCGATAATTGGCGCTCTTGTAGGCAGTCGCAAAGTCATCTTTATTATCAAATTCAATGAAGGCGTAGCCACGAGACTTACCTTATTGATCACGGATGACCCTCACAGTCTTTATGATACCGTACTTCTGGGTGGGGAGAAACTTACCTCAAACTCGTATTTAAGAGTCTTTTCAGTGGTTTTGTAGCTTAGTCGAGCTACAACCAGGGTCTTCTAAGGGTCGCTTGTTACGTTTGCGTCAGCAAATGGATTCCATTCCTACATCTCAACATCGATTCTATGCAAATTTCGCTCTTTTCTTTCCTCAGCAATTCGAACCTTCTTCTCCTCACGAGTCTCCCCATGCTCTTTCTCCATGAGATTTTCGTTGGGAATGTCAAACATCGAGTTAATGTCGGAGCAAGTGGTAGTGACTGGATCGAGAGGACGACATTTGGGCTTGACAGGGGCTTTCAAAAATGAAATTTCGTTGGCCTTGAAGAGTTAAAGCACGTCACTTGGCATTTATGCCTTCATTTAATGAAATTGCCGATGCTGTGTTGACGTATTCATCTCAAAAGGTTGCCCATATCGGTTATTGTATTGGGACTGACCAGTGAGCGAACCCGTAAATCGATTCGAATGTGAGAACATATAGTAGTCCTGCTGCATTTTTATAAGAGTAAATAATATATCTTAAATGAGCCTCATTTCTATTTAAATTACTGTGATAATCATCGATTAAAATCTAGGCGCGACAGCATCATTCCCCCATATATGGTAGACGGATCTTATCTTTCTCCTCTTATGGCTCCAGAATTTGGCAGGCATTCTCAAATCCTATGATTATTATGGATGCATTTTTGCTACTTGGGCAAGCGAAGACAGATGCTAGGAGTGAGTTATTGGCTTATCCCAAAGCGAAATGAATAGTTTGTTCCTTAGAGTGGAGCAACTGAAGCCAAAGTTTACGCCCTATCTCCTTGATTCGTAAATTTTCGAACACTCCCTCGCCTCACTGTGACCATCACATTTACTACCTAAGAGGATGAAATCAATATTATCCTTCACTGTGAACTGCCTACATTAAACTTAGCCAAGTTCACGCATAGGCCGTTTGTTTCGTGAGATTTATGCAATCGACTTGGACTTTCGACTCGACTCTTTGGTAAGAAGTGCCGTTTCTATTTTGGAAGGATAGAAAATATTGCTTCCAAGAGATTGAGAGATGACTGATCGGCACACTCCGCACTGCAGGTAAAATATCTCTTAATCTAAATGTGAAGTATAGTACTAGCGATCACAACAATAACGAACGAGACAGTTGACTCATCTTCTCTGAATCGATAATCTTCGTTGAAGATTTGACCCAATCTTTGAAGAGTCTTCCGCATGGCTGACTCCATATCAGCTGCAATAGCAAGATCCTCAACTAAAAATAGATGAAAATTATCTCTTAAGAAGTCAGCTTTGAGAATACCGCCATTTCCATCATAAACCCCAAAAAAAGATATCTGCTTTTGTTTGTTGCTTGTCTTTGTTAGGTTAGTAACGATACAGATGCGATCCTCATTGTAATTAAGGGCTGGCCCCGAGTGCGAGTTCGCAGAGTAGCCTTTAATAATCCCATAAGACTTGGATGATATCTTCGATTTATCGATAACTAAAGGTTGAATTGTGGATATTGAGTCGAGTTATTACTTTATATCTTTAAGTTGAAGTTTAAATGACGAGCTTGGCAGATCGAACTGCGATTTCATTTGTCCCTTCACTTCAGTTGGAGACAGGGATGACTATTTACCTTTACGCATTGCAAATCCAGATTGCGATCTTTGATAATCTTTATCAAATGGGGCTGTAGTTGTCTTCATAACTCTTTATTTTTGTTATCTTTGAATGGCTTTACTATCGATATCTACCTTGGAGAGGGTAAACATGGCCTTATTCATGAGTACTGAGCTTTTGAGAGAGGGGAGGTTGGTCTAGATGAGTGTCCTCTTGGTGGATTGGGAGCGAAGTTTATCATTGCGTTACATTATGATTTGTATAATAAAAGGAATGGCTGGTAACATAAATACATATTTAAATGATGTTGGTTTTATTGATATGGTGAGTTATATTATTAATTAATTGCGGTGATGCTTGGCAGATTCATCCAAGCCGTTAAGACCACTCTCCCCAAAACCACCCCGTTCTTGAACCATACTTCCTCTATCGCCAAACCAATCAAATCGGTGCAATTGTAAGTTTCTGCTCAGTTAGGTCCATCAACAGCATGATGCTAACAGCTGGATCCATATCCAACTTCCATATTTATAACCTGATTCGAGTGCTGGAGAAGAGCGAGTGCATGACTGAGAGTGAGAATGAGCTGTTGACAAGCCAAAGTACCCTCACTGCCCATGGAATCACCCTAACCAATTTAATATCTACAGTAGCAAAACGAAGCCAGTGGAGGTATATCCAGTATGGTTGATGGTTTGTGATGTCTTCGAAAATAGATTAAAATCTTATAAAAGATCTATATATAAATAATAATAAACAATGGAACCACCAACAGAAGATATTTATGCTTAGGCTTTCCTACCATAAAAAGAACCATTAGCTGCCATCGCCAATTATTTTGATGTATGCCTTTCTAACTCAGGTTGTATTTCGATCCCCCAAATTACCCATTACGGATCAATAAATTATGGCGGAAACAATAAGTTCAAATAAGTCTAATACCATTCTGATGGACGTTCTAAGAACTCGTTCTAGTTTTTTCTCAAAGGAAATCAAAGTATAAATGTAAAAGATGCTAAACCATTTTTGCAGATTGAATAAAGTTGATTACAAGCAAGGGCTAAATTAAATCCTTGCACCATTTGCTTACTTTAGATCGGTTGGTTTCTCTATAAGTAAATGCTATGCACTCTTTAAATGTTTCTTTGACAGATACTGTTTAAATTTTTACCATGATAAAGTAAAGATAGCGTTATAAAGGATTTTAATAGTCTGTAGATTATTTTTAAGATGGTTGCAGTTGTTATTAAATATCATGACCCTGCCCTCGCAAGATATCTTTAGAACTATGAAATTGAGCCTCAAATTTATTGCATTGGCTGGCTAATGACTATGTTCTCTAGGTATTAAGAGTAATATTCAGTAAACTTTCCTTGCGCCTCACATATACCCTCTGGCAGTTTATTGTCACAGAACGCGACTAATATTTTGTCTTCTTCATTATTGTTGGTAATTCCTTCTTAATTTAGCAATCATTATCGTCCGTAAGTAGGAGATAATCCAAACCAAAAATACGAGCATATTTTCCATCATAACTAACCTTCTCTTTCGCAATTAAGAGGAACTCGTCCATACTCTTAAGGTGTATTTACTTATAAATTTAGGGCTTTATTACTCAGAAGAAGCACTCCTTCATCTCTCATACTTTTCTTTAGGGAGACTAAGGTTTTCAAGTAAAAAAAGAGTTTTCAAAAGATCAATGAGTTGCTCAAAAAAGTTGATAATATTAATGTTTTTCTTGTAGGCTCAGGTGAAATTAGTTTAAGGGAACACTTAAAGCTTGGTCTCTGCTAAATGAAATGCTATTTTTGTTCTCTACGATAGCCATTAAAACTCCCAGTAAGTGAAACTGAAATTAATAAAAACTTTCCTATCTTTAAGAAGATCTTAGATATTTCAAACGATCTCAGAGTGATGGATTACAATATATAGTTTGTCGCAGTCGACATGAGAAAGAATAAGCAGATATAGCTATCACCAATATAGGGTGTACACATTTATCCAATTAACATAGAGCTGCCTATTTCTAAAAATGAAGCCCGCTTCAATGAAAGCTTCATGGAACTCAAAGGCCATTAGCATTTTCTCTTCATTCTCAATGACTTTTCTTTTTAAAAGATGGATCAAATAGTATCCTAAGAGTTTTAATATACCAAAAATTTCATTAGAATTCTCAATTCCTATAGTTTCAATTACTTAGCTATCTTAGAAGGTGGAGAGGATGCCTACTTTGACTTTCTACGACAGAATAAAATGAAGAGCTAACTACTAAATTCGAAATTAGTGCCTGTAAGTGAGTATATCGAGTAAAGCCCAAGCTAAATAAATTAAGAAGAATCATTTATCAATCAAGAGAGCTTTCTACTGCTTAGTGAAATCATATAAATGCAGAGGCTCTATGAACATCGCAAGCTTCATTTTTATTAGGGGCTCGAAAGAACTGAGAATAATATATTAATAATCCTTGAAGGTATAAATATTTTTATGAATAGGGATTATTATGTGCATTGAAAAGAACAAGGAGATAGTGAGGCTCATCAAAAGAATTACCCAAAGGAAGGCAGCCCTTAGTTTTTTAATTGAATAATCTTGGACTACATAAATAAAATTCAAGGTTATCTTTCTCCATTCCATCTATCTGCTTGATAAATTGACTGTAAGATTACATCACAATAACTGTCTAGCTCTTTACTTGAAAGAAATGCCACAATAGTATTTGAAAAGCTATCGCCAAGGCTCGAGAAATAAGCTTTGGAAGCTCACATTAAAATAGATAATTCGATAGGATTATGAGAAAAGAGATATAGT
>JACCDV010036239.1_pt1 | contig 11797 bp, 10 predicted proteins | sample 7446131 | NCBI WGS metagenome assembly JACCDV01 (sample SAMN15323448, study PRJNA562643) | freshwater metagenome | isolation source: river surface water | place: USA:Blue River Watershed | collected 2017-08-17
AAGATAGAATCGACCTATAAAAACCAACTGTAGAAGTCCAAATAGGATTACGAGCGCATAAAGAAGGAAAACGATTCAATTACTTAGGCAATGATGTAGAAAGTGAAGCAATTTAGCACCAAATGATCAATCCATCAAATATTGCATATAGTATAATTCAAATTTATGAATACAATCACTTGCATTGTTCTTGCTATCATCATCCCACTCGTCCACTTATATAGTGTCCCCATCTCGATCACAACAAGCTCTTCCTCATCAATCTCCAACTACTATCAAGACTTCGCCTCGTGCTCGTGCGATCTCACCCCATAGCTTTGCGATAATTATTGCTGCTGCGATTCTCTTTGCGTATCTATTATCTCATGAAGGGCAGTGCAGCTACATGGTCTGCAAGCAACCTTTGCTTAGCAACTTCCTCCTCAATCTAAATACCCTGCGGGCAGTCCACGCGCGGATTCGGCGCCATCTAAGACCTGGCCTGCGTCTACTCGTCAAACCGAGGGACCATTGGGTACTATTACCAGTCCCCCAACTCACTCAGCTTCACTTATCCCTCTACCAATTCATTGTAACTCCATTAACATATAGCTCTTCTATAAAAAGTGAATCTGCGCAAAGCCAACAAAATACTTTAGCAGGAACTTTAACAACAGGGACAAGCTATACGGCAACCAACCAATATATTAAAAAGTCATCATCAAGCTATCTTTTTGTCCCCTTGCCTGGTCCTGGAGGCAACTGTGTTCCTGGACTGGTCAACATCACGACAACCGGTACATTTGCATGCAAGATTATCCCTACTGCCTAGAACTGTGCGTCTTTGAATGAGGCTTATGCTGGAACTTCGTCTATCTGCCAAAAAGCAGATTGCTCTACTAACTCTTCATCCTTCACTATATCAGCTTCCACATTAGCAAGTCCCAATTGCAACAATATCCTCACTAGCTTTACCCTCAGCAATGTTCTGTCTTACAGTAGCGGCGCTTACACATTGCAAAGCACTACCGCTCCATCTACCACCGCCACCAGTGTATTAAATACATAAATTATCGTTACTGTGGTGATTACATCGACAACTGCGAATGCTTCGAGTGTCAGATCTGGGAACCCAGGATATTTATCAGGAAAAGAAATAAGGCATAACATCTCAGGAATACTTGATTCATCTGGCAACTGCGCAACCTCATCATCAACCCTATCCGTTCCTTTCAATACAATGAAAACGATCACTTGCCTCTCCCCCTCCCCCTGCTCAACCTCATATTACATCGATACACTTGCCAACCTCACTCTCACCATCAGCAAGTACGCCTCCCAATCAGAAGAGGTGGTGACTGTGAGTAAAAATATCAAATATGGATGTAAGGCATAAGGGTATACTGTCAATATTCTATACAGCATGAATGGTTGGATGCTGGATCCCCAGTATTACATCCTATCAGCCTATATGACTGATACTGCAACACCCGACGGATCCAATCCCACATCCAAATACTTAAGATTTAACTGGATCTATGTGGACCCTGCCAGTGTTTCAAGCTAGCCTGAGAATAATTTCTATACCTATTTTTCATATCTGTGGACTCCCCTTAAGCAAAAATTTGGATTGGCTTCGTGATCAGTCTATTTTCATTAACAACTACTCAATACCCAACTTATAACTTAATACTTAATACTTTGTATTGAATTAGTAATAAATTTGTGAATGCAATATTAAACAATACAGCAATCATGTTAATTAATTTCATCTATTTCTCTCTGTCAGCTTTATCTTCGATACTTCGTAGAATTGACGCTGACTATACTTATTCCTGAGTCCATTCAAACACTACAAATGCTATCCCCTCTGCCAAAGTGTGCATAGCTAGCGTGTTATCATTCTTATCTCGGGCTAGGTCACTCCACACAAATTTTTGAGATGTTCCTATCCGTGGTAGGTGTATCCCCTGAGTTTCTTTATGAAGAAGCACAGTGAGTATGCAAGGATGGCTGGCTGGTACTTTTGAAGCTGGAAGTCAAAGGTCGAGCACTCCAACAGATACCTCGCTAACCAGTAATCCTTCTCATTGAGACAGGCATGGTGCTGTACAAGTTCGAAGTAGGTGAGTGGAGATGAGGAGGAAAGTCCTTCAAAGCCAGTAACTAACAAGATCCTGCCCTCCATGGCAAGGATATCTTGTTCCTTGTAAGCATTGTCGCAGATGAATACTAGATTTTGTATCTTTGGGACTTGATATGTTTCAGTATATTTGGCTGCAATCCACAAGGCAGTGATGCCGACCAGTTGAAGTCTATTCCTACTTATCTTCTATGAACTCAGATACATGTCGATGAGTCTCACTGTCATGAAATATGTCTCCCCCATCAGCTTATACTTTTGATGAACTTCGATGAGCCAGTTGAGCAAAACTCCCCTCATGTGCTCGCTGAGGTCAGTTTGGAAGTGGAAGTAGTTGGCAGGTTGGCGGTTTGACGAATTTGATAAAAGCATAAATCTTTCGATTTCGGATCTGTAAAGCTATTCTTGGGATATTGATTCCATGGGAGGCTTGATTAGTGGTAGTTGTGGGCAGTTGGGGTGATGGTTTTAGTCGTTTTGAATGGGCTCTTACTCCTATGGTTGGATATGGGTGTTCTTGCAGAATTTCATTCCAAATAATAACGAATGAATAACGAAATAGTATATAAGAATATCAAGATTCCTTATTTTAATCTATATCCAAAATCAACCATCTTTCCCAAACATTCAACGATAAGCACTTAGAGGGCTTTAGCAAATACTTTCGTCACTTTTTATCTTTTTTTGATTCAACATCAATTAGACTCAAAGACAAAAAATTGTGACGAAATACACTGAAGATTGAATAGTGATTAATAATCAAAGAATGTTTCAATCATTTTCCTCTTTATGTCTTAATGATAAGTTTGTGGCAACTTTGCCTTCCACTATTCTCACTGATCAATAAGTTGATGTCTTCTTCGGTTTGACGGGATAAAAATATGCCACTGATTTCTGGCCCACATTGAGGAAGCTTCAATTTTTGTAAGAGTTCCCCTTCATTGTTGAGGAAGGCAAGGCATCCGTCTTATGAAAGAGACCTGAACTAAAAGAGGGCAGCGATGAGGATGTTATTGTTGGTGGTGGCGATAGCAGTGGGCCCAAACCTGCCGTTGAATTGATGGAAAACGCTAAATATCGATAGAAATACCTCATATAATAAATCCCCTCCTTTGATTCATAAAACCTTAGAATTCTGTTCTTTCCTGTCTCAGAGACATAAATGATTTTTTCGTCTTCGCTAAAAGCCAGTCCTGTTGGAGCACTCAAACATCGCAGTGCGATTGAGCGGATACTTTGCTGTTGCATATCGATCACAAAGAGACTTCCGTTGTTACTTGCTGCAATGTTTTCCCCGAAGGCGCCACAGTCTGTAAAGAAGATGTTGCCTGTCCTGTTGGAAAGGATGAGAGAGTGAGGTCCTAATAAGGAATTGCCTTAGTATTCGTTTACAAGTTAAGTCTCAGATGAATCTGATGCTCCAAGGGAAATAATGGACTGCCTGAGGAGATCAGTGAGATAATAGCAGTTTTTAGCCTGGTCAAACACTATTGAGCGCAACTGTCCATTAATCTTGGCGAATAATTTGAGCTGTCCTTCTAAATACTTGATGATTTCTCCATTAAGGGAGCAGAAGATTAAGGCTTATTCTGTTTCGAAAGGCGAATAAAGTGGGGAGTTGACTTCCAATATCTTTTCAGAGTTGGTTAAGGAGAAAAACATAACTTATTATAATTCAAATCATTGATTTTTATTACACATTTAGTGTGATGGCTTTGAATTGAGGAGAGAATAGAAAGTTAATTGTTTATGAGATTTCTTGATATTAATAATTATTGAATGTTTCCTGCAACGATAAAGGAACCACGACAAATACTCCTTCAACCATCTCCTAAGTACTCAAGAGACGCCAATAAATCAACTTACTTACCCTATTTCAAGCGCTTCCCCAATCAGAAATTCCATTCTCAAGAAAAACGCCGCCACTAGGAGACCAATGTCGCTCCTCGCAGATTTTTTACTTAATAGAAAGTTGCAGAACCAATGGAAATAACTCAAAATCAACAATTTTCAGGTTCAAGCATCAAAGAAAGGTCCCCTAATAAACTGCGCCCAAGTATATTTTCATTAAGGTTAGGACTTTTCAGGCAAATGTATGAGAGATAATCAAATAAAAACAAGCGGCCTTCTGAGCATAGTGTAGATCGTAATAACCGGCTCATGGTCAATAGTTCATACAATGTTCATTCCTCTACTTATCTAACACCCTCACAACTTCTTAGAAGTGCGCATAACCTAACTGACTACGAATTGACCGAGATCTAGGAAGGCTACGAATAAATCTATTACTGGGGTCAGAACTGTACTAAGAAATTATTTGGGGGAGATAAAAAGCCAAGGGAAGGAGATGAAGGGTATCCTTGGGCAAAGGGCGATCATATTGCCTATAGATTTGAGTTTGTTGAGCTCTTAGGAGAAGGATCATTCGGTCAAGTTTTCAAATGTATCGACCACAAGCAGAATAAAGCTGTAGTTGCCTTGAAGATGGTAAAAAATAATGAAAAATATCTGAGCCAAGCCAAAATTTAAATTAAAATCTTAAACATAATCAAGAACAAAGATCCACTTTCTTCCAAAAATTGCATTGAGCTTAAAGACTATTTCCCATTTCGCCATAGAATCGTATACTCTTTATTAAATTAGTGCATGATTTTCAACATGATGGCTATGAACCTATACTAACTGATAAAAAGCAACGGATACTATGGACTTCCTCTTGACCTCATCCGGAGATTCGTGTTGCAAATTTTAAACGGCATCCATTTTTTACACCGAAACCATATTATTCATGCAGACCTGAAGCCCTAAAACATTTTATTAAAGGAAATGAATAAATCGGGAATAAAAATAATCGATTTTGGATCAAGCTGCCTTGAAAATTAAACTATCTACACATACATACAAAGTCGCTATTACCGCGCCCCCGAAGTCATCCTTGGAATGCCCTATGACCGCAAAATCGACCTCTGGAGTTTCGGCTGCATCATTGCTGAGCTCCATCTTGGCTTCCCTCTGTTCGGTGGGGAAGATGAACACTAGCAGATGTGTTTAATCATTGAGGTCCTTGGCCTTCCGCCCAAGGATATGCTTCCTGTACATATAGACATATCCCAGATAGAATTCAAAAAGATGGCATGTATTTTTCGATCATAATAATGTGCTGAAGTCACATGAAAAAAGAACACTTCCAGGATCTAAATCTTTGAGTCTGGCTTTGTAGAATGCGGAATAGTCCTTCGTTTCCTTCATAAGAACTTGTCTTTAGTGGTATATGCTTTTGTATAAAGGAACCCAGACAGAAGGATTGAAGCTTTAGAGTTGATGAAGCATGAGTGGGTTTTGAAAGATCTTCCTCAAGATTTTAAAGACCAGCATTTGAAGTTCATAAAAGAAGAGGAAAATCAGATGGGCCAAGAAGAAAATTCTGTGCTCCGTAAAAGCCGGAAGCACACTTTCACGATAAGGGACAAGCACCGGCTTATCAAATGATAGATGAAATTCTTATCTTGACTATAATAATAATAATTTTTATCGATGGCTTAATAAGAGGGAGTAAAGCTGAATTTCTACTCCAAGTACAATAGGGTGCGAGACAAACGAGATATTTAAACCCTGTATATGCTAATTGACGATAAAGAGTATTGGCTTCATCATTTTGACAATCTTACACTAACACTCAATTGCTCAAGAGCTGACACTCCCAGAGCGGATTCACCCATCCAAAACTATCACTTAAGCAGCAAGAATAGGAAGTAGAAATCAAATTTAGTGCTTTCAATGTTGGAGGAGGACGAGAAAAATGACAAATTACGTGAGATGGAGTAGAAGTTGAGAAAGCTGTAAAAGTTAGAAAGAAACTTCCATGAAGAGCTTTAGAGGAGGGCACTCTAGTATAACTAGAAGAAGTAATTAAAGGAGGCAAAGAGAAAATAAAGACATTATTATCAAAAGCAGTTCATTAACATTGAACACATCTCAGAACACTCGCAAAATGCTCCCAATTAACCTTTCCCTAACAAACCCAATATGGTCAGCAGTCAAATCGTTGATGACTAAATTATCTCTGATTAATTCTAAGACCACTAAATGGAATAAATTGAGATAAATGATCAAAATGAGAGTGAATTTGACGTGAAAGAGACTAAAAGAAAGCTGAAAGAGATTTTATAGATGCAAAAGCAGAGGCACAAGGAAGTTGAATCAGTTGAATAGAACAATTAGGTCAAAACTGCCTCCATTGTTATCGAGAGGATGAACTTTATGCCCAAAATTAATTAGAATTTAAAAAGGAGCATAATCGTTGGAGGAAATAATACGCAACCAAAATAACATAAAGAAACCAATAATCTGTACTCGATTGAGCTTAATCACTCACAATCAGAAAAAGCTATCTGGAATATGCGGCCCCACCAGCAAGAAATCAATGATCAAAACCTAGAGGCGCGGGCCAATTAAATGAAATACAAGTAGGACGGATTGTAAAGCTAAGTGCATTACTAAAATGATGTAATGTTTTAAGAGCAACATGAAGAATATGAGGAGCAAGACCATTATGAAAGCTAACAATAGCACGAGTAGAATGAAGATACAGATATGGATGGAAACTATAACTAAGCAGCTCAACATAACTAATCCAATCTTAACTACGATGAGTACCACGAATAATTCCACTCCAACCATCAAACTCCTTAGTAATACCAAGAAATATAGGGTGAACATAATGCTTCTTAACAAATATATGCATTATCAGATAACTATACATCAAAGCCAGGCGAAATCAATTACAATTACTACGAGCATCATAATGAAGTGAACCCTCCTCTCACTCTTGCATAAGAGGTAGAAAATCAATTCGGGGTTGAGGATACATCTGAAATCAACGAGGAAATCAATGACCATGTTGTCTCCATCGGTGATTTATCTTAGCAGCAAAGTCAGCCTCCCAACCCTGTAGGAAATGCACGCAATCCTTTATTTTTGTCTCAAACCAACCCAAGAAAAACCTTTCAAAGCCAGCACTAGGTACAGTCTATAGCATAATCTCTTGACTTTCATCCTCTCTAAAACCAGCATACAGTGCAACAAGGGCCTAAATATAACATTCATCATGGATAGAAAGAAGAGAAGGGCAAAAATTAGTTTAAAGGAGACGGTGACAAAAAGAATTCCTTTAAAAAACTTATGGCCGAAAATAGATCCAATCTGATTCCTCGTTTGGCCATATCGACCATATTAAATTAACACATAAATGAAGTTCTAGGAGACTACAGAGCAAATCAGGCCCCGCCTCCTATGATGGCTAACTTACATGAAAGCATAATAAGTTCATAGGCGAATTCTTCAGTTAGGCCAGGCAAGATTAACTTCAAACAAATGCTTCGCCGTAATAAGAAGAATCCATCGACTGGGCGCGATAAAACAGCAATGAACAAAGACCCTGAGAAGGTGCAAACAAATAAAAAGCTGCTTTCGAGCTTCTTTGATTAGAATTGATTTATTACTAAAACCAAAGCTTAAATATTATCATTTTTCAATTATCTTCTTTTTGAGTAAGAAGACCTCGATTGCAAGAAATCTCGATGAGAAAGATTAACGGTCATTGAGGCTGCCTTACTCGTGACACTAGAAGTATATCTAGATGTATCCTTTATTACTGATTGAGTATTTTATTATTCGCTGCCAGCTCTCGTCTCCTTCGTCGAGGCTAAATCCTATTTCAAAGATTTGTCTCCCTTACTCATCTTCAAACTATACCTACCCCATTTGCCATGCAATATGAATTTTTCTTGATTTTTTGTGTTTTCTTGAGTGACTTTTAGCTGTAAAGATAGGAAGCTACAAGCCTGAACAGCCAGTCTCCATATTGGCTAAGCACAGATGGGTAAAATTATGAAGTATCCTCAGCATTTCCTTTGACTTGAATGTTTTTAAGAGCTCGCCTATCTGCATGATTGAGCACTCAATGCGATAGTATGAGGAAACATTGTATATTCTCCGACTAGATGATCCCACCTCATTCATTTGAAAATAGGCTAACATGGTTTTGCTTTTATTGGTGAAATTAAATGCTCGAACACTTTAGGGCAGGTATGATATTTTAAAATCTTCAAGTTTATGAACAAGGAGGCTCATCATCCCGTTTCCTTTCGTTTTCAAACGCATAGCGTGGCTGACTTAGAAACGGTGAATACTGCCTTAGATCTTATATTATTGGTTGATCCAGTTGAGTAACTTTTCGGTTTAGCTTATCAATTTGCATTATTCGCTATTGGAATAGTCGATTATGATGGGGTTATTTTAGGTGGAAGTTTGGCTCTTCCATAGTGCTACCTCATTCTACGAACTAATCTTTTGGAGAGTGCCAATTTTGAAAGATCTCCTGGAGATCTATCCCTATTGACTTTTGAACTCTTCTATGGAGAAGAACTATTCATTACCAATCTTACTGTTACTATCGAATAATTGCTTGCTGGAGGTTTTATGGAATTTTCCCCAACTTAAAGAGCCAGTATTAATTCTATATTGTTTATTTAAGCTAATACTTTATTGTTGTTGGATACGATATTCTTCATTTGGCTGAATTGGCTTCATTTATATTAACCGAGCACTCGAACGAAGCTCATTCTCATCTTCTCTCAGGATATTAGGGTGATCTCTAAAGCACTCTGCACATTTCTATTTAATGTATATTAATAATCTTCGCATAATATTTTATATCTAATCAATAGTTTAAATTTGAAAGCCTTGCTTTGCCCTGATATTCCTCTGAAAAAGCATTACTATGATAAAATGGAGATATTGAGATTAATAAATATAATTCATCAACCAAGCCAATAAAAATAATGACTGAGACAAATAGTAATGAAGTGCCCAAATAACAAAACGAGACCTACCTGTAGACTGTGATCGACTGCATCACTGAGAGGAATACATCGCGCATTCATATCCAGTAGGACTCCAACCTGAACAATCTCTACGGGAAGGCTGATAGCATGATTTCTGAGTTAGACAAAGGAATTAACCTCTGCAAGAAGTACAACTAAGCCAAGATCAACCGCAAGTACGAAATCATCATAAATGACCTGCAGACTGAGATCAAGAGATTGCAGGATAATCTCAAGCTTGAGCAGGATGCAAGGTCGCCCACAAAGAAGCATGTATCAGACATCCTCGAGAAGCTGGTTTCCTTCAAAAATTAGAATGAGGCTCTCCAAAAGGAGAACTTATAGCTCAAGAATAAAGTTAAGTTTCTCGAGGAAGAGATCTCCAACCAAAGCCACGCCATCAACAAAATGCAAATCCAACACGCCAAATCCACAATCGAGCGGCTTCCCCCAATCAACCCCTCCCCTTCTTTGGTCTAAACTGTCCGATAGTACCTCAAAGGCAAGGAGCAAGTGCGCAAGTTAACCAAAAATCCAACCAGCTCATTTGAGAAGTTTCTCAACCAGACCAAACCCAAACTGTGGAATTGGAATATTGAGAATCTTCTCTAGTAAATCGACAAATGGATTGATGGAGAGCACAAAGAAAAAACTCATCAGGATGTTGATATGTGGAAAATTCGTTCAAGCATTGCGCGCAAATTTTCAGACTATATGGATCAACCTCAAAGTCTCCTAAAGCCCTCAGTGAAGAGTGAGTAAACTCTGTGGTAGAAACTATAGCACAAAAACAATCAAAATAAGGGTAAATACAGCTATCTTGGTTCAAAGCGCTCCCTCAATGCCTCATTCCACTGAATCATTATTTATTTTATCATATTTACTATCAATATTGGGTAAGCCCTTTGGACAGACCAAACAAACCTTTCATAGAGATAATAAGTGTTATCAAGTTTGGTGTTCTTCCTCATGTTCCAAACCAAAATTGAATGAGTTGTTTTGTTGGAACTCAGCTATCTTCTCAAGCCTTGTCCTTTCGATAAACTTTCTCATGGCTCTGCAATATGTAATTTTGAGAAGGTATGACTTGAAATCGCGATAGGTGAACCCAAAGTTGAATAATTGTTCAGGATTTTCTTATATTTGTTTGAGACTATTTTCCACCATCTACTCAAAATTCTATCCCAAATTAATCTTGATGAAAGTAGCATCAAGATTAAGCTTCTCATAGTCCTACAGCTCGTTATCTTCTTTCTTTTTAGGTAGGCTCACTTTGAGTTGCTTCCTTGCATCAGTCATCCTACGGATGGGTATCGAATAAAGATAAAATTGTTTATAAAATAAATCGATTTGACCCTTGCCTGATATAGCTTTTACAGTCAAATTATATTAAAGTAAGTCGAATAAAATTATAGTAATTAAAACCAATGAATCAGTGGATCAAGCAAACTGATTGTCAGGACAAAAGTTCATTGTAAATCGGCATAACACTATAAAGGTCAAGAAAATAATATCGAAAATATCATCAAAGCCAATAATACCATCACTATAGAAGTCCCTATCTCTCACTCATCAGACCCAATATTAAAAATGGCCTTTCCCCAATTAAAGTTGGCTAACCTTCAGGTCCCATACCACCCCACAAAAGCCTTATGATCAAAAATATGCTACTTTCTCCTCTTTCCCAAAACTAACATTTGCCAAAAATAGTCAATGCTCCCCAAAAAAACAAGGATAATCTTGCCAATAAAGATTCTGACTTAAGTAATAAGCATGCGCAATAAGGTCGGATGAAGCATGGTTGGAAAGAAAGGCAAAAAAAACGTTTTCGGATCAAATAATCTTACAGGATGAAAACTGAATAAATCAGCATAAACTTATTATAAAAATAGTAAAGGTAAGAGCTTAGGAGGGAAAAAATAATGAAAAACCAAGCAAACAGTCATGAATAACTCAGTCGATAAATCAGCAAAAGCTTTGCGTTTAGTGATTTGTAACTCTCTCAGCAATCACTTAGATTGAAGAAAAGTAGGCATAGAGAGGCTGAAATGTAAGAGTATCTTTTATTTTAAAACCAATCTAAATTTCTAAAGATAAATAAGCTCTCGCCTTAGAGCCCTGAAGAGAAACTATACTTTACATAGAATGCTAAAGATTAGCATTAATTTATTGGGACTTCACAAAGATTGTAGGGAAAGAAGAGATCCATAATTAGAAAATGATTTATATTATAACCTCATATTCTTTTGTTGATGAATGGTACTTTATTTGTGCATAATCATTTGGCACACCCTTTATTTGCTGGCCACCCTTCCAGATCGTATTTAACTACCCTCTAATTATCAAAGACAAAGGATTAGACTGCAGACTTGACTGTACTTCCCACTATTTCAGGCACCTTTTGGAATTAGCTATTGTAGAAGATATTAAGGCAGGCATAGACGTGGTTCGAGCATGCGATTGACCAGATAGATGCATTGGGGTTTGCAGTCAGCAACTTAGTCATTACTTATCTATATGAGTTCCTGTAGGTTTCAATGTGCCCCATCTAGACCTTACTGCAGTTAGATAGCGTTTCACCACCCACCATTGCCTTCTTCAAGCATTTTACTTACAGAATGTTGGGAATCGCCCAAGCATCGTACTAGGAGTTTATTATCAAAAACTTACCCTTTATTGCAGTGACTCCGTTCTAGATAAACAGGCATTTCCATTATTAGTTTTTATGGAGGTCGTTGCATTAGTTGAAGGGAGTATTTTAGTTTATGTTGGCAATTTTAAATGTATTAAG